>Ga0206888_1004_pt1 | contig 89533 bp, 78 predicted proteins | sample Alteio_BWOrgHeat_90_FD_153258 | JGI IMG/M metagenome (GOLD analysis project Ga0206888, IMG submission 153258) | Enriched cells from forest soil in Barre Woods Harvard Forest LTER site, Petersham, Massachusetts, United States - Alteio_BWOrgHeat_Nextera4 ... | reverse complement strand
CTGCCCCCGGACGCAATTTTTATTTCACAATGAAATATGAATGGGTTTAGAATAACTCTACAAATCGTTTTAGGAAATGACAAATGACGAGCATTGAATTATTAAGTCGGTTAATTGCTTTTGATACTACCTCGAGAAATCCAAACTTATCGTTGATACAATTTATAGAGAATTACCTTAAAAAATATGATATTTCTTCACAGCTCATTTATGATGAGACGGGTGGTAAAGCGAATCTTCTCGCAACCATCCCTGGAAAACTAGCCGAAAATGGCTTAGTTTTATCAGGGCATACCGATGTTGTACCTGTCGATGGTCAACAATGGGAAACCGATCCCTTCAAAGCCACCATTAAAAATGATCGCGTTTATGGTCGCGGCACATCTGATATGAAGGGTTTTATTGCAGTTGTGCTTGCCCTCATTCCAGAATTTCTCAAAATATCACTACAAAAACCCTTACATTTTGCTTTTTCTTATGATGAAGAAGTCGGCTGCATTGGCGCGCATTCATTAATTCACACCATGCAAAAACTAAACTTAAATCCCGCCGCATGCATTGTGGGCGAACCCACTAAGTGTGAACCCATTGTGGCACATAAAGGAATACAAGTATTTCATTGTAAACTTCACGGCCTTGCTACACATTCTTCTTTAACTCCTGAAGGTTGTAATGCCATTGAATACGCAGCGCAATTTATTACATGGTTAAAAAACTATGCCAATCAATTAAAGCGAAACATGAATGATGTGCATTTTGATGTACCTTATACCACTCTCACCAGTAATGTAATTAACGGAGGAACGGCTGCAAATATTATTCCAAGTTATTGCGAGTTTTTCTTCGAATATCGAGAATTACCTAATGATTCCGCAGAAAAAATTAAAAATACTATTCAAGATTATATTGATCAGACACTGTTACCTTCGATGCAAAAAGATTTTGATGATGCGAAAATTGAATTAATAGAAAAAGCAAAAGTCCCTAGTTTTGAAGCGAATCAAGATGCTGCTTTTACTCGTCTCATGCAAGATGTCACTAATATTTCTACGATTAAAAAAGTCTCTTATGCCACGGAAGCAGGCTTATTTCAACGAGCGAATATTCCGACCATTATTTGTGGACCGGGTTCTATTGAAGAGGCGCATCGTCCTAATGAATTTGTTGAGATTGAGCAGTTAAATCGTTATGAAAAAATACTATTGGAATTGGTCAAAGCATTTCAATAATAATATGAAACTCTGTCATGCCAGCAACTAGCTAGGTTCTGATTTGGCTAAAATGCTAGTACAATAGTCGTTATTGCACAACCGTCCTCAATTATGTCATGCCAGCATGCTTTCAGCTGGCATCCAAGCGGCTTCGCTGAATGCCGACTGGATGCTACCGCGCGCGTAGCTCGGCTGGCATGACATAGTTGATGATGGGGATATTTCACAATAACATTTAAACCTATTCACGGACGATCACTATGCACGCACTTAGATTTATTCAAGATCTTGCAGTCATCATGCTCATTGCAGGTTTTATTTCAGTGCTTTTTTACCGACTAAAACAACCGGTTGTTCTCGGTTATATCATTGCTGGAGTGATTATCGGTCCCAGCACTCCACCCTTTTCTTTTATTCATGATCAAGAGACTATCAATACTCTTGCGCAATTAGGTGTGGTTTTTCTAATGTTTTCTTTAGGTTTGGAGTTCAGTCTTCGAAGCCTCAGTAAAGTTGGATTTGTGGCGACATTTACTGCGCTCGCTGAAATTATTTTGATGATGTGGTTGGGATATGAAATTGGCCAATTTTTCGGTTGGCGCACGATAGATTCTATATTTTTAGGTGCAATTCTTGCTATTTCATCGACAACCATTATTGTGAAAGCATTGCAAGAATTAGGCTTCAAAAACGAAGAGTTCGTTAAATTGATTTATGGCGTTTTAATCGTTGAAGATGTGCTTGCGATCGCAATTATAGGTATTTTATCGAGTATTGCAATTAGTGGTTCGGTGAATGTGACGGACGTTATTTTTACCTTAGGGGAATTATTAATTTTTATCGTGGTGACATTAGTTGTCGGAATTTTAATTATTCCCAAAGTAATTTCGTATGTGAATAATTTTAAAAATGATGAAATGCTATTAATCACTGTGTTAGCGTTATGTTTTGGCTTTTGTTTGTTTGTCATTCAACTCGAATATAGTATTGCGCTTGGCGCTTTTATTATTGGCGCCATTATAGCCGAAACCAAACAACTAAAACACATTGCTCGATTAGTTGAACCTCTGCGAGATATGTTTAGTGCAATATTTTTCGTGTCTGTTGGCTTATTATTAAATCCTAATATTGTTGTTAAATATATTATTCCCATTCTCGTCATTACATTTGCGGTTGTGATAGGAAAAATCGTGAGTTGTAGTTTGGGGACGCTTTTATCGGGAAGAGATGGTAAAACCTCCTTACGAGTGGGAATGGGGTTAGCACAAATTGGCGAGTTTTCGTTTATCATTGCATCGTTAGGTTTATCACTCAAAGTGACAAGCGATTTTCTATTTCCCATCGCAGTCGCGGTATCAGTTATTACGACTTTTTTAACGCCTTATCTCATCCGATTTTCAGATCCTCTCGCCGATTGTATTGCAAAATTACTGCCGCCAGGTGTTTCCAATGTTTTTAATTTATATTCAAATTGGATGCAGCTCATTCATCCGGAAACAAGAGGCCAGCGCATTCGTAAAGTTGTGCGATTAGGTTTTTTTCATATTTGGTATTAATTTAGCGGTCGTTGCTGCGATTTTTTGGGGTGGATCCTATCTCGTGTATGTATTTATCAGCCAATTCGGGTTAAAAACGATTCCGATCGATATTCAAAAAACTGTAATTTGGCTTTTGTTATGTATTGTTGCGTTGCCTTTTTTAATAGCCATATATCGAAAAGTCAAAGGATTGAGTATGTTGCTTGCAGAGGTCACGATTAATCCTGAAAGTAATAATACTTACACTGAATCAGTGAGAGGAATTATCTCCGAAGTCATTCCTGCGATTGCGATTTTAATTATTTTATTTATTATTTTATTATTAAGTACGAGCATTCTACCACCGCCGCAATTATTTTTATTGGTATTAATGGTGACATTATTAATATTGGTTTTTTTAAGGCGGTGGTTCATCAAAATTCATGCTAAACTCCAGATTGCACTTTTAGAAGTGATGGATAAAAAGCAAAAATAAGCATAAATCATAGTATCTCAACAACGTCGTCCCGCGGCAAGTCCTAAGGGATCCAGTGACAGCATCTATGTAGCTCTGGATCCCTTAGGACTTGCCGCGGGACGACGTCGTGCTAAGTAAAGGTTATTACAATGTCCACCTACATTTCAGAAACAAAAACAATCATGCAGATTGCAATTCCACTCATGGCTGCTTTTTTAGTGCAAAAAGGCATGCAACTTATTGACACGATTATGATGGGCTGGATTGGTCCGGAAGCATTGGCGGCCGGAATTTTAAGTACGACGATTGCTATGCTTCTTCTCTATTTTTGTATGGGAACATTGAGTGCAGTCGGTATTCAAATTGCACGTGCGCGAGGCGCAAATTGTAATGATCAAATTCCTAAAATTTTATTGCACGGTGTTTATATCGTAATTTTTTTGTCAATACCATGTATGTTATTGATATGGATTGTTCCCTATCTCTTATCCTATTTTGGTAAAGATCAAGTTATTGTGGAAAAATGCATTGAATTTTTGCATGCCATTGTCTGGGGAACGCCGGGATTTTTATTGTTTTTTTTACTGCGAGAATTTGTCGCCGCATTTTCTTTAACACGCATGGTAATGATCGTTGTGCTTTGCGTACTTCCTTTAACTTTTATCGCTAATTATATTTTTATTTATGGGAAGTTAGGATTGCCACCATTAGGCGTCGTTGGCATTGGTTGGGCTGGCAGCATTCTCATGTGGCTCATGTTTTTTAGTTTGTTTTTTTACTGTAAAAATGAATCTCACGTTAAAATGTATTTTTATTTTGATAAAAATATAAAAATTGATTTTCGCATGATTAAAGAGATGCTTTCGATTGGCATACCGAGCGGATTAATATTTATAGCAGATTCGGGAATGTTTGCGGTTGGAACGTTCATGGTGGCAAGTTTCGGTGTGACAACGCTTGCCGCACAATCTATCGCCATGCAAATTGCCTCAGCAGTTTATGCTATTCCATTCGGTTTATCGATGGCGGTTGCTTTAATGATCGGCAATGCAATGGGAGCGAAAAATATATTACGCGCGAAGCGTATTGGTTACCTTGGATTGGGAATATCACTTATTTTCGCCACTATTATCGGTTCTATTTTTATTCTATTTTCAGAGTATATTATTCGAATTTTTTTAAAACCGTCCGTACCCGATTTTTTAGCAATCAATGAAATTGCTACAAAACTTTTCATCATTGCAGGTATTTTCCAAGCATTCGACATGATGCAAGCCGTCATGAGTGGTGCCTTAAGAGGATTCAAAGATACTTTCATTCCTTTTTTAATGTGTAGTTTTTGTTATTGGGTAATAGGGGTTGGAAGTGCTTATTTTCTCGGGTTTCACACAGCTTTGGGTGCTAGTGGGGTTTGGATCGGACTCACACTGGGCTTAATGAGCACGAGTTTTGTGCTGCTGATACGTTTTATGATGAGGTCTAGTTAGAAAGCTGTCATGCCAGCTAAAAACATCAGAGGTCTCTACACAACCGTCGTCCCGCGGCTTGTCCGCGGGATCCAGAGTGGCATTTAGGCTTTCTGGATCCCGCGAATAAATCGCGCGGGACGACGTTATTGAGATGGATAAGTATGCGTATTCCCACAATAATCTTCCACACAATAATGCGATTCTCCATGTTGAATATAATTGGGACCAATCGGAATTTTTCCATAACCTTCGGGAATATCTAATACATAAGTAGGTTGGCACAATCCAGAAAATCGACCGCGTAGTTCTTTCATTAATTTCTGGCCATTCGCAATGGAAGTTCGGAAATGAGAAGTACCTTTCACCAAATCAGCATGATGTAAATAATAAGGTTTGATTCGATTTTTAATAAACAAACGCATTAAAGTGCTTAGCGTTTCGATATTATCATTGATGTTTTTTAACAAAACACTTTGGCTTAGCATTGGAATGCCAGCGTTAATGATAGTGGCGATTGCATTTTTGGCATCTTCGGTAAATTCGTTAGGATGATTCGCATGTAAAATGATATAAACCGTTTTTGAAGATTGTAATGCGGAAATCATTTCGTTATCGATTAATTGAGATGAAACAACCGGGACTCTCGTATGAATACGAATAATATCGACATGGGGAATATTCGATAATCGATCCATAATTTTTTTTAATACTTTAGGTTTTAAAACGAGTGGATCGCCACCTGTGAGAATGACTTCCCAAATTTCTGGATGATTTGCAATATATTCGTATGCATTCTCAAAATCTTTATCATCTAATTTTTCTGAAGCTCTACTCACTTTTTCACGACGAAAGCAAAAGCGACAGTATACCGGACAAATGGAAACCGGCATAAATAAACAACGATCAGGATAGCGATGCACAATTCCTTTCGTAGGGCTATATTTGTCATCTCCAATTGGATCACGAATTTCACTCTCATGAATTTGTAATTCTTCGACACTCGGGATAAATTGTTTTTTTATGGGATCTTCAAAATCATTTTTATCAATGAGATTTTCCATATCGGAAGTGATAGCCAGAGATAAGTCTTCAATCACTGGCATCAAATTTGAAATATCTTCATCACGAATAATATTTTTTTTCGCGAGCGCATCCAATGTGCGGATAGTTTTTTTCATATTTTATTCTATTTTATTACTGAAATTTGTTCACTAACTCCAGCCGCCTGTACATTCGGATTATACATGGATGTTGCATAAATTGGTGGTACAAGGTAATCACCGATATTAGTTGCTTTGATGCGATAGACAATTTCTTTCGTATTCGATGTTGCCCCGCCAAAAAATAAAACACGATCCTCGCGAGCGTCGATGTAATCCGTATTATTATTTTTTATCGAGTTTTGTACGACCTCAAAGCCACCCGGTAAAAGATCAAGAATGACAATATTACTTTCGTAATCATTTTTTAAAGCACGAAGTTGAATATGAACTTCCACTTCATCACCAAGCGACACTTGATGTATCACTTTATTATTTACATCGCGATATTCGCGGAAAACTTCTAGCCCTTGTTTTATAACGGACGTTGCTGGTTTGACATCAAAACCAGATTGCAGCAATTGATAAAAATAAGGAATTTTCCCTGCATTATTAAAATGAACCGTAGTTACTCCCGGATCAATCGATGTTTGTTGAAAATTATTATTATCATGGGTTAATGTTTTTTCTTTACCATCTTTCATCGTTTCGCTGATATTAAAATTCGCCTGTTCTTGCATCTGATAGGCGCTCGCGTATGAAGATAAAGCAAGACTCATAAAGCTTGAGGAAATCGTATTAATCCAATCCGTATTCATATGATCAACGAGGGACATCACGAGCTTATCGCCAATTTTCGGTAAACGATCGGGGAAATGTCTCGCAATTAAATAAAGATATTCTGCACTCGCTACGTCATCATTATAAAAATCACTTCTTTCTGTTGTTTGACCATCAGGTTTATAAGCATCTAATAATTGATTGGCGGCTTTATCACTCTTCAATAATTGGTAAGTGGCAGCCATGAAAACATTGGTAATATCTTGATGCCATTTTAATTCAGGATGATTTTCTAAATATAGTTGTAAGTGCGTAAGATAATTAGTGGTAATTATTTCATTACGCGTCAACACATAGATGGCATACGCTTGAATACGTGCTTCTTCAAGACTATCTACATTTTGTGAAGATAAATTTTTAAGAAAAGTTAGTCCATTGTTAAACATTTCTCGAGAAACATAAAATCCTTTGGATCGATTTTCTGTTAAGAAATGCATTGCATATACAGAAGCAAAATTGTTATTCGCGTTATTGGAAACATCCGGCCAATAACTAAAACCACCACTCGACAATTGTCTTTGATTTAACATTTGAATAGTCGCATTGATTTTTTCTGTCATGACTTTGACATCATCCACAAATCTTGGTTCTCCCATCATTATTAATAATGGAAATGCTTTACTCACTAATTGTTCCGTACAACCATAAGGATAATTATTGAGATAACGTTCTAATCCAAATACAAAAATCAGTGGGTTTGTGGAAAGCATCGCAATCGTCTCTTCTTTTTCAGCATAAAGATCGCGTTGTAATTTCACCGTTGCTGATTTTGTTGCATGTCCGCTTATTAACGTTGTTTGATAAGGCGTTGCAGGGCGAATGCTTAACGTTGAAGTAATCTGACTTTTTTTATCTTGTAAACTTGCACGAAATGTCAATTCTGCAGAACCTAATATAGGCTTTGCGCGCGCTTTTACACGAATAGTATTTTCTGAGCCTGCGCTAATATTAATGGTTTGTTTATTCGATGAAAGTAATTCGAGTCCTGGTGACGCGCTGATTTCAACTTGAACCGGCGCATTTTTCCCTGAATTATCGATATTATTCGCAATACTTGCTGTTATTTCAAATTCGTCATTGGGTGCAACCTCTGTCGGTACATTTGGATTAATAACAAAATCCCCACGCACTTCTGTCGCAACATCTTTGCTGCCTACTGCATTATCGGATACGGCAACCGCCATGATTCGAAGTGCGCCGTTAAAATAATCCGGTACAGAAAAAGTAAGTTCATGAGGGGTTTGATCAGTATCAAGAATCGCCGACCAATAGACTACCGGTAAATCAGTTTTCCTTTTGAAAGGATTTAAATACTGACTTAATTCTTCATCCCCTGCGTCACCGCCGACAGCAGATAACTCTCGATCTGCAATAAATTTCGGTAAAATTTGATCGAGAATTTGTTGTGTTTGAACTTGCAAAGCACGTTTTTGAAAGAAAAAGCCAAGTGGATCTGGTGTTGCGTATTTCGCAACTTGCAAAATGCCTTCATCCACTGCAAATACAATGATTTTTCCAGGTTTATCGCTTTGATATTGGAGGTGTAAAGACTCTCCTGGACGCGCCAACGTTGGTGCGTTTAAAGTAATATTAATACTACTTGCCGCATGATTTAGTGAAAAAGGCTGAATATTGAAACTTAAAGGACTCATCACAATATCTGGCGAGTTCCAATCACGCACAAAAGCAATATTCACATATCCCCCGCCTTGTAAGTCAGCTGGAATATGAATGGTTTGTAAAGAATTGGTGGTCGCGGTTTTAAACCATTGATAGGCATTGACGGTATTGCTTTCAATCGAAATTAAGCCTGCGCCGGTATAGGGCGCCGCAATTTCCATATCAATGTTTTGACCACTTTGATAATTGGATTTATTCAATTTAACCGTCATTTCAGCATCTTTCGGCAGGGATTGTTGACTGCTGCCGACAACGCGATAATGAAAACGACTTAATTCTGAATTGGTTTCATCACGAATGACAATAAGAAAATTGCCGAGTTTATCAGTGGGTATTGTATATTCACTTCCTGAATCTTTAATGTCAAAAGTATTCGTCGAAATCTCTGACGTTTGCATAATAGACTGATATTCGTATGTTTGATCCGGTTTTTTGACTAATGTCGTGATGGGACGTTCTTCGAGTAATTCTACTTTCAGGTTTTTCAGAGAAATTTGTTTTAACGCTGGATCGACAGCGATAAAATTCACCTGTCTTTCACCATTTTGTTTGATGAATGTAAGATCGCCATCCGATTTATATCCGACAAAATACGGCAAGCTACTCACAATGGTACTGACTTGCGTCGTAACACTTCGTCCACCTTCCGCTTCAAAACCTTCCGCAAAAAATGTCAGTTGATAGGTGGCCTTGTCAAAACGATCAAGTTTGAAATCTAAAGTCGCCAAACCTTCTGCATCGGTTTTCGCATCGGTAAGCGTTTCAGTGAATACTTTAGGTGGCTTTTTCGGATCGAATAATGGATCGAAAAAAGTATAATGGGGATATTGTTTAAATTGAATAATTTTAGGCGTTAATAAAATTTTCCCGCTTATTTTACGGTCCACTGCGGGAGTGCCATAAAGATTCATTAAGTTAACTTTCCCCATTAAACCAGTGGGGGAAGTCCAGCCGGCCATTTCCATCTCTGAAAAAGCCGCTTTAATTCGCATACGATCTGGTAAAAATTCGGATACTTTAAAAGTGGTTTCGCCCAGTAAATTACTGGGATGATTATCTTTCACAATAAATAAATTTGCAGTGTAAAGTCCTGTAGGAGAAGTATTATTCGTATTAAAGTCGGTAGAAAGAAATCCCAGCTGATCTAACTTTAATTTTTGGTCAAGAATGTTGACGCCACGCGGATCGGTAATAATGAGTTCTAACGGTACGCCAGGCGCACCATTTTTGGAATACATTTCTTTCACGATCATGGCAACATGGGCAGTATCTCCTGGACGGTAAATACCGCGATCAGTGAAAAGGAACGCACTTAATGCCGTTTTTTCAGCATCTGTCGATTGAATCCCACCGATGTCAAATCGTGAATAATTTAACTCGCGATCTGGATCATTAAATGGCATGAAAGCGATATCATTACCCTTAGTTACGAGATAAACTGTTGGTAATTTATCTTCTGTAAAATCAGAAAAATCAGGAAAACGTACATGACCATCCTGCGTTGTCACGCCGGTTGCAATCGGCAGACCATTTTTGCCAAGCACCTTCACACTAGCCGAAGCTACCGGATCGCCTTTTGTAATCGATTGCACAAAAATATCTTGCGTACCATCTTGATTATGTTTGGCGAGGATTCCTAAATCAGTGACTAAAATTAAGCGTTCTGTTTTGGCATTTAATGGGGTATTTTTTTTGGTATCCCATCCTGTCGCCTCTAGTAGAAATAATCCGAGGGAACCTTTTTCACTCGATAAATATTTTTCGATATCAAGCGCAGTATATTGTTCTTGATCGGGAGTTTCTGTGTTAAACGAACGAATTTCAGAGAAAATTTCACTAATGTTTTGTTTATTAAAATTTTCGTTTAAAAAATATGGATTACTAAATTGACCGCTGGTTTGTGTCACTAAATGATTAATATCTTCCGCGCGTACTCGTGCAATAGAAAATTTGACCGCTGGCAATCCGCGAATAATCAGCGATAATTTTTTTTCTCCCGTTAATGCAAGCAAAGCACCTTTATGTAAAAAGGTAATTTCCCGAGGGAAGGGCGGAACAGGAATAACCGCTGAATAATCATTATTTAATACGTAATCGCCAAATCCCTGAATTCCTTTTGTTATTTTTACATATAAATATTGATCGGAGGGTGCTGCAAATTCATAACTATGTAACGTTGCATAATCACCTTCGCTCGGAATGGTTTTTAAAGGGATTTTTGTTGAAAGTGCTAAAATATTTGCATCCACTTCCCCTGGATTTTGCCAACGATAATTTTCTTTCGCAGCGTCCGTTGAGGTTGCAGGATAATCTTTTGGTAATAAATAAACTAGAAGATTTTTTTGGATGTCCGATTCTTTCGCGCCAATGGTAGATTCTATTGTCAACACTTGGCGTGGTTGATCGCGTTCGTTCCGCACAATTCGGGATGTTACATTATCAATTTTAAAATAAGAACCCGCATCTGGAATTAGTATTTCGCGCTTAATATTTTCTGTAGTTTTAGAGGGACCATTTGCTGCAGCAATTCCTTTGTAAAGCAAAAGTTCCATATAGCGTTCTTCATCCGGCAGCGTAATGTTTTCGGAATGTAGATAAGCCGTTCGTTTAAATTTATCGAATGTGATTTCGTATTGAAAAGAATGTTTAAAAGTATTTTTGATCGTTTGTAATTGAATAAATATTTTATTTTTCAAACTTTCAGGGTCAATCGGATAATTAAATGAGAGTGTGGCAACCGCTTCTTTTTTTAAAGGGTTAGTTGGATCTTGATAAAATTTAAATTCAGTCACCTCGACTTTTAAAGGTTCTGTCGTAAAAGAATATTGCATGGTTGCCATATTGACATGGGGCGCAAAGAAATTTTTATCAAAACGAATTGTGTAAGTTTGTCCTGCTGGCCAATCCGCTGTTGGCGTAAAGTTAAGTTTGCTATCTTCCTCCCAATACCAACTACCTGAAATATTCGGGGAAATACTAACGCCTTCAGTCACTTCTCTTTCTACATTTTCAATGGGCGCTACGGATTTTGCGTCAAATTGATCTTCTTTTTTGATGCCAAAATTAATGGTCAAAGGTTCTGGAATTAATTCTTCAGCAAGCGGTGTAACGGCTGGTTCTGAAATTTGTGCGGAAATATACGTAGGTTTAGGTAACTTTTGATACCATTCAAAGCCGACAAAAGCTAAAATACACACAACAAGGAGGCCTAAAATAGAGAGAAAGGCCCGACGTTTAACGACAGGATTTTTTACCCATAAAGGAGGACGCCAATTAAATTGGCCGAAAACGGCTGTTAGCATCATGGTAAGTTTTGTGAGAATTGAATTTTGCATAGAATCATCAAGAAGTTAAAAAAGCATAGCATACTCTTTGTTTTATGCATTGTCAGTACTTCAAGCATAATATTTTTTTTGCCTATTCCCGCATTACTTTCACCTCTTAATTATTCCAAAGCGATTTATGATATTGATGTGAATTTATTACGTTTGACGTTGAGCCAAGATGAAAAATATCGCATCAAAACACCTCTGCAAGATATTCCTAATACATTGATTGAATTAACTTTATTAAAAGAAGATCGTTATTTTTATCGTCACTTTGGCATTAACCCTTTCTCGCTTTTAAAAGCAACCTGGGAAACTTATGGTTTGCGCAAACGCAGAATGGGTGCTTCAACTATCACCATGCAATTAGCACGTATTCGTTATGGTATTCATACAAAAACGTGGATGGGGAAATTTCAGCAGATTATTTATGCTTTGCATCTTGAAATGCATTACAGCAAGGATGAAATTTTAGCAGCTTATTTCAATCTTGCGCCCTATGGAAATAATATCGAAGGCGTATCTGCTGCAAGCATTATTTATTTCGGAAAACCTGTCAATGCTTTGTCCTTACCGGAATTATTAACGCTAACCATTTTACCGCAAAATCCAAGTTATTCGATTCCAAAATCAGAAACCTTTACAAGAAATCGGAACCAACTTTTTTATGATTGGAAAAAACTACACGTCAATGATCATACCACGCAGGCTTTCATTGATTTACCTTTGCAAATGCAATCGATAAAAATGCTTCCATTCAAAGCGCCACATTTTGTAATGGAAGTTGTGCAGAATGCTTCTTTGCATTTGGAAACGACATTACATATTAAATTACAAAATATTATAGAAAATATTACGAAAAATTATTTGCAACGTAAAAAATCTTTAGGGGTCAATAATGCATCGGTGCTTTTACTCGATACCAGAGATATGAGTGTCAGCGCGTTGTTGGGATCTGCTGATTTTTTTAATGTGAATATTCAAGGTCAGGTGGATGGAACACTTGCAAAGCGTTCCCCAGGTTCAACTTTAAAACCCTTTATTTATGCCCTCGCATTAGACCAAGGTCTCATTCATCCGAATACGGTTTTAAAAGATGTGCCGCATCGATTCGGACAATATAATCCAGAAAATTTTGATTATGATTTTATGGGACCGCTGAAAGCAAAAGATGCTTTGCAATTAAGTCGAAATATTCCTGCCATTTATCTTGCAGATCAATTACATGATCCATCACTGTATTTATTGTTAAAAGAAGCCAATATTCAAAAATTAAAATCAGAAAAATATTATGGTTTGGCGCTTGCTTTAGGAGGCGCTGAATTAACGATGCAAGAACTTGCAAGTCTTTATGCCATGTTAGTCAATGATGGAAAATTTCGCGAAATTCGAAAATTAAAATCGGATCCTTTAACGGAGGGTCGACCGCTTTTGAGTCCTGAGGCAAGTTATCTTGTTCTCGATATGTTGAAAAAACCAGGATCAACGCTCGCTTTCAAAACAGGGACTTCTTCCGGTTTGCGTGATGCATGGTCTGTTGGCGTTTGGGGTCCTTATGTTTTGGTGGTGTGGATTGGAAATTTTGATAATCGCGCTAACCCGATTTTTGTCGGGAAAACTATCGCATTGCCCTTATTGTTTGAATTAGTGGATGCCCTCCAAAAAGAATCTCCTGAAAAATCCTTCAAAGAAAAAGATACGCGTTTAATGAACTTAAGAAAAATTCCTGTTTGCAAAGCATCCGGTTTATTACCTACTCGAAATTGTCATGATACGGAAATGGGTTATTTTATTCCTGGAAAATCACCTATCACAACCGATAATATTTTTCGTGAAATTCCTGTTAATAAATTTTCAGGTTTACGCACCTGTCATTTTGATAAAAATACGCGTTTTGAAATTTATGAATTTTGGCCTTCTGATTTATTACGCATTTTTCGAAAAGCAGGAATTGCGAGACGTGTTCCGCCGGCTTATGATTCAAGTTGTGTTTCTTTACCTCGTTCTGACAGTGGCGTTTCTCCGCAAATTACTTCATTACAAACCAATGTGACATATATCGCATTGCGTGATACGAAAGATATTCCGTTGGTGGCAACTGGGGACGCCGATGTATCGCATTTTTATTGGTTTATTAATGAGGCTTTTTTCGCTAAATCACTACGCGATGAAACACTGATTTGGCATGCGAAACCCGGTGTCTATACCGTGCGTGTTGTCGATGATGTGGGGCGATCGGATGCGAGGGATATTAGGGTTAAAAGTTTTTAATCAATTTGGTTATGCTGCTTTTAATGGCTTAACTTTAATTTTATGCGAAATTCGGCTAATTTTCCAAGTATCGTATTGAGCTTGAATATTAATCCACATTTCAATGCTAGTCTTAAGTAACTTGGATAGACGAAGAGCCATTTCGGGGCTAATACCTGCATGTCCGTTTAATAATCTTGATAAACTAGTACGTGATACCCCAAGCTTATTAGCAGCCTCGGTTACGCTGAGGCCCGGTCCATCAATCAAGGCATCTTTAACAATCTCTCCTGGGTGTAATGGTTCATGCATTATTGTCATATAGGTAACCTTTTTGTTAATGATAGTCAATATAATTAACTTCTTCAGCGTAAGAAACGGAGGCGCATCGTCTATAATTGTAATTTCTGCGTCAGAAGATATATATCCATGTCTTCTAGAAAATGAAATCGGTGTTTCATGATCCATAAATTAAAATATTCCTTATAAATAAATGAGAGTGCTATTCTGAGATGTAGTCTATATTTAAGTTTGACCTTTGTCACAGGAAAAAACTTGACAACTGTATAAATGTCTTGAAGTGTTTATTCGAGGTTGCTCACTAAGATAAAGTCGTCATCAACTATGTCATGCCAGCATGTTTAAAGGTGGCATAAAAACATGCTGGCATGACATAGTTGATGACGGCTGTGTTACACCACCACCAACTCATCCCACCGCGTGGTATATCTCGGCGATCGGAGACAGGTTTTGATTTGCCAGGATTTTTCGATGCCTTCCGCGCAATAAAATAAAGTATTTTTCCCTAATTTTTGATTAATTTGATCGATGGTGTCTGTGAGTGTTTCTTTTTTTTGATTGTCAGATAAGAACATATCATGTTGTCTAATCGTTTGCGGTGAAATATCGAGTAACATAATGCCCGCTTTGTGATATTTGAAACCTGGTTTAAAAATTTCGCGCAAACATTTTTTCGCAATTCGAATCATGTCATTGGTATGCGCTGTGGGAATAGGAAGCATACAAGAGGCACCCATGGCATATTGCGGATCATTTTTTTTAAAAGTATTTGTTTGCAAAAAAACATGAATACCGCGCGCATGGCTTTTTTGATTACGTAATTTTAAACAAGCAATGGACGTATAAGTGCTAACTGCTTCTTCGAGATCATTTAAAGAAGTTACCGTTTTACCAAAAGATCGCGAGGAAATAATCTGTTTACGCGGTTGTATCGCTTCAAGAGGAATACATGAAACATTTCGTAATTCACGAATGATTTTTTCGACGACCACACTAAAATTTTTTCTCAATAATTTTAAATCGGCATCACGTAAATCTTTTGCAGTATGAATACGGAAAGGCTCTAATTTTTTCTTTAATTGACGACCAATTCCCCATACATCGCCGATGGGAAAATGTGGTAAAACTTTTTCTTGTGATGTGATAGATCTTAAATCATAGACTCCCGCGGAAGTGTGTTTTTTCGCAATATGATTCGCAATTTTCGCAAGGGTTTTGGTGGTTGAAATCCCAATGGAGACGGGAAGGCCGGTGTGGGTTTTAATCGTATTCCGTATGTCATTTGCATAAGCGATAACATCGTTTTCTGTAAATTGATCGATGACAAGAAATGCTTCATCAATCGAATATACTTCCATGTGCGGACAAAAACTTCTAAGAATAGTCATCACCCGCTGGGACATGTCGGCATATAACGCATAATTGGAAGAATAAACCTGTACCTGATTATCTTCACAACGTTGTCGCCATTGATAATAAGGCGCGCCCATGGGGATGCCGAGTTTTTTGGCTTCATTGGATCTCGCAATGATGCAACCATCATTGTTAGAGAGTACGACGACAGGTTTTTTTTCTAATGCGGGGTTAAATGCGCGTTCGCATGATGCATAAAAATTATTACAATCCACCAAGGCGAACATGTGTTACCCCACGGCATGAATTACATTCGTCACTATTCCCCAAATGTAAACTTCGTTATTTTCGTCAACGATGATAGGTGCAAATTCAGAATTAGCGGGCAATAAGGTGAGTTTATTATCTTTCATATGCAGTCGTTTCACGGTTAGCTGTCCATCCACAGCTGCCACTACAACTTTGCCATGGGTAGGGGTGAGGCTGCGATCCACCACCAAAATATCATTTTCATGAATGTTTGCTTCGACCATCGAATCACCCGTGACCCTCACAAAAAACGTCGAGGATGGGTGTTTCACCAGATATTCATTTAAATCGAGATGTCCTTCGATATGATCATCCGCAGGCGACGGGAAACCTGCGGCGACCTTTGAGCTATATAAAGGGATGCGCTGATAAGTTTTATTATCGATATATTTTAAGACCGATTGAATCATGCTAATCGGCAAACGGACTGCTTTCGTCGGTTCGCCAAATTTACCTTGACCTTTGGGCCTACCAGCGCCCTTACGTTTACCACCGTGCTTCACTTTTTTCTCCTCTTTCCCTAGTATATTACTTGAATAACGTACAATAATCAAGTTTTTTAAGAGGTTATTTTTTCCAAGTATTGGCGAACAAATTGGAAGGAACGTCGATGTAGAGGACAAACGCCATGTTCTAAAATGGCGCGTAGGTGTTTTTTTGTCGAATATCCCTTATGTTCATCAAAATGATAGAGTGGGAATTCGTGATGATAATTTTTCATCAAACGATCTCTGGTGACTTTTGCGATGATAGATGCTGCGCTGATGGGTTTTTCGGTTTGATCACCACGAACGATAGGTTTGATTGGAAGATTCATTTTCGGTTTGCTCCTGCCGTCAATTAATATTAAAGAAGGCGTTAATGTTAAGCCTTTAATTGCTGTTAGAAAAACTATAGTCAAACATCGACATCCTTGTTTGACTGTGTTTTCCATTCGCTTTCCGATTGACCGCGCATGGTTGATACATGCAATGTGGTATCTGGAATCCTGCCGTTAACAGTGCCCGATGCATTGGTTTCCAAACGGCGATGGAATCTTTGAAGTAATATTCGTTTTACTTCGCGATAAGGCGTATATCGCGTGATCTCTCGATCAAAATATCTACTTTTAAGATTCAAAGCAGCCACCCAATCTGCATGATTCACATATCCGCAATGCAGACACTTAAATTTGTCTCCTTTACGATTCCGATGATCAACAAAACCGCATGGGACACACATTTGTGAAGAATACGCTGGATTGACTACCTGATGACTAAAACCTTTAGCCAACGCTTTAAATGCTAATCTTTCTTGTAATACCCCTCTTGTCCAAGAGGATAATCGACGGTTCCAATTACGACCGAGATGATAAGAAAATTGATGCGATAAACCTTCACTGACGACCACATCAGGATTTTTTTCGCTAAGTTGATTAAAAGCAGTGTTGATTTTACGATCAAGGGTTGATTTTAATTTACATTGATTTTTTTCTAATTTTATATGGCCTAAATTGTTTTTTAGAATATTTTTTGCTTTTTTTTGTTTTTCGATACTTGTTGATTCTGAATATTTTTTCTGTAATGCGTGTAGTTTATTTCGACGTTGCATCTTAACTTTGAGTCCATCGGATGCAGTCGTGAGTATATCACCAAAATCAGTTTCGTATGATTTTCCATCGCTATCGGTCATGATTTCACTATAACCCAAATCAATACCTAGGATCGATTGATTGGCGGGTTTTTTCATCACTTTCAAAGCCGCCGTGTAATGCACTTCAATCATTTGAGCTTTTACAATTAAGCGAATATTTCCTTTGATCGGGGTATTGCCTGATAAAGGGATTGTGATTCTCTTTCTTGGAATGGTCGTCATCATTTTAATATATTGACGATTATCATGAGTAAATATCGAATAACAATTTTCGTCTAAAAGGATACTTCGTGCTTTTTTTATTTTAGGATAACTTTTTCGATATTTTTTTATTTTTTTCTGAAGAAAATTGATGACTTTTTTTCTCGATGAAAGATTGAGCTCTTTAAAATCCAATGGATTTAAAGCTAACATTTCGCTGAAACGCGCATAATCTTTTAATAGCCAAAAAGCATAATGTTTTTGTGTAGCATCTAAACTTGAGCGGTAAATATCACGCTTGATTTTATCAAAAATCGAACGCCAAAATCGATCCATCATATCCGCTGCATCTTGCAATGCTAATTTCCACATACGGGCTTGCAATCCATACCGTGAGCTATATTTTTCTTTCACGGCTTGATTGCGCAAATGGCGAGAATTTTTGATAAAAGGTATGTGGATTTGTTGCTGAAATTGTAGAAGCCAATAGTTTTTTTCTTTGGCATAAGCCTTTGCTAATGCTTCAATGTGGGTATTTTTCCCTGCATTAATCGCGATGCTATGGCGCTTTATTGTTCTCATTCTTTCGCCTTGATGATAGCATTGAGATTATTTTTATATTTTCTTAAACCATACAGACGACTAGAAAAACAATGAATGATAGATAATAAATCTTTTGTCATTTCAGCTTCAGGTGAAAGAGATTCATGGTTCATGACTTCAATCACTGTTCCATGCCGTTTTGCGAAATTCTCAAACCATTCAAAACCAAATCGAAGTAAACGATCTTTGTGAGCAATAATAATTTTATGTATTTTGCCGATCTCGACATCCATTATTAGCCTGTTAAATTGTTTGCGATTGTAGTTTAAACCGCTTCCAATTTCGGCTATCCATTCATCTACACAGTATCCTCGTGCAATACAATATTGTTCTATTGATTTTTGTTGACTTACGAGATCTGCTTTTTGATTGGAACTTGAAACACGACAATAGACAATAATTTTTTTTGTGTTATCTGCTTTTAATCCTATATAAGTTAGATATTGATCATGAGTGTAATAACGTCGATTTTTAGGATTGCGGTGGGCAATTAAGATCTTTTCTAAATCCCATCTTTGCAGTGTTTTTACAGACCTTCCAACCAGATGAGCAAATTCATTAATTTTATACATTTTCATTTTATTCTTCCTGAACGTTTTGTTTTTCCCAACTATTAAGTGCGCGAAGATCATACTAAAAATAAGTTTTTATGTCTATATGCGATTATAAATTTGTTTGCTGTAACTCACTCTTTCCATCGCAAGCATCGTTGCATGAAAAATATTTAATGTATCAATTTCAGAAACATTTGCAATACCAATACTCACATCCAATGCTTTATCCATAATTCGGGCGTATAAAATTTCGCGTACTTCGGGCGTTAAAATTTTGGAGTCTCGTAATTTGTACACTTTGTGATTGGGATCTAAAATTACTGCCGCTGCAACGACAGGGCCCGCGAGAGGGCCAACCCCAACCTCGTCTACACCTGCAATCATTTGTAAATCTTCTATCTTTGGTTTGTCTGATAAATACCTTATTTAAATATATTTGTAAAGTATTTGCATTAAATTGAAGTTAGCTTATGTTCTAAATGTGAAAAAAGGGGGAAAATAATGAGATATATATAAGAGAAAAGGGAAAGCCATGTCTCTTAAAAAATACCGGGAAAAAAGAGATTTCAAAAAAACATCGGAACCTCCCGGGAAGATTAGCCGCCAGCATAAAAATTTATTTGTCATCCAAAAACACGCGGCAAGTCATTTGCATTATGATTTTCGCATTGAATTGAAAGGCGTTTTGCTGAGTTGGGCAGTTCCCAAAGGACCTTGCCTCGATCCGACAGTTAAACGATTGGCCATGCACGTCGAAGATCATCCGGTGGCATACGGCCATTTTGAAGGAATTATTCCAAAAGGAGAATATGGCGGTGGCACAGTCATGTTATGGGATATCGGGACTTGGAAATCACTCGATGAAGATCCAGTTGCAGCATATAAAAATGGACACTTACATATTGAGTTGAACGCAAAAAAATTAAAAGGAATCTGGAATCTTTTTCGTTTAAAAAATAAAGATGATAAGTCGTGGTTTTTGGTAAAAGCAAAAGATAAGTACGCTCGTCCACTTGCAGAATACGATGTTTTAGAAAAAAAGAAGAAGAGTGTTTTAACGGGTTATGATTTAAATCAAATTGCAAAAAAAGAAGAAAATGTATGGAGCAGCAAAAAAGGGCTGAAAAAAAAACCAAAAAAAAAACTTAAGATAAATCTTCCCACATCTAAAATGCCATCCATCATTTCTCCGCAACTTGCCACATTAGCTGATGAGGCGCCAGTAGGACATCAATGGCTACATGAAATTAAATTTGATGGATATCGAATTTTAGCTTTCATTGAAAAAAATAATATTCGTTTGATGTCGCGTAATAATAATGAATGGACACAAAATTTCAAAAATATAGCGATAGAGTTAAATAAATATTTCAGAAATCAGAATATTATTTTTGATGGAGAAGTGGTTTTATTGGATAAATCACAACACTCCAGTTTTCAATTATTACAAAATGCGATTGATGAAAATGAGAATAAGCCCTTCATTTATTATATCTTCGATCTTCTTTATTATGATAAATATAATGTGATGTCTCTAACCTTATTGGAAAGAAAAAACCTGTTGAAACAAATTCTGCCGAAAGATAATTTTATTTTGCGTCTCAGTGATCATGTGATTGCGTCAGGCAAAGAAGTGTTGAAAAAAGCTTGTGAAATGCATTTAGAAGGAATTATTTCTAAAGATATGCAAAGTATTTATCAACAAAAAAGAACAAAAACATGGGTAAAATCAAAATGCATGCAACGACAAGAATTTCTCATTGGCGGTTTTACCAAACCAATGGGCAGGAGAAGTTTTTTTGGATCTCTATATTTGGGATATTATGATAAAAAAGGTGTATTCAAATATTGTGGAAATGTTGGCACCGGTTTCAATCAAGCCTCATTAGAAAATATTTATCAAAAATTGAAAAAAAATATTATCGAAAAAAATCCGTTTGATATAAAGCCACCAGGCATTACGACTGCAACATGGGTAAAGCCTGTATTAATTGCGGAAATTGAATTTATTGAATGGACCAACGGTGGAAGATTACGTCATCCCAGTTTTAAAGGACTTCGTATGGATAAATCCCCAAAAAAAATTACTCGAGAAAAAAAGATAAGTGTTAAAAAAATTAAATCAGAAGTGAAGCCAAAATTATTATTAAAAAAAATAAAATTATCCTTTAAATTAACACATCCAGATAAAATATTATATCCTGAAGATCGTATCACTAAGCAAGACATTGCAAATTATTATGATAATATTGCTGAGTGGATTTTACCTTACATCGTTAATAGACCATTAACATTAGTAAGAAGTCCAGAAAATTATAAAAAAACATTTTATCAAAAACATTTAATGCCGGGATCACCGATTGGTTTATTCCAGATTAAAATTAAAGAAAAAAATAAAACCGATAATTATATTTATATTAAGGATCGCGAAGGATTGATGGGAATAGTGCAAATGTCGGCACTTGAAATACACCCTTGGGGTAGCCGGATTGAAGATTATGAATATCCAGATATGATAATTTTTGACGTAGATCCAGCACCGGATGTACCGTGGAAAAAAGTAATCGAGGCGGCGGTGGATATTCAAGAAAATCTCTTAAAAATTAAATTAAAGAGTTTTGTAAAAACCACAGGTGGAAAAGGATTACATGTTGTAGTACCAATTAAACCAGAACATGATTGGGGAACTATCAAAGAATTTGCGCATGCATTTGTACTTTTATTAGAAGAAAATAATCCTCAAAAATATGTCACTGTCATGACAAAAGCAAAAAGAAAGGGAAAAATTTATCTCGATTATTTGAGAAATCAAAGAGGCGCGACATCAGTTGCGGCCTATTCAATACGGTCACGCGTTCATGCGCCTGTTTCGGTACCACTCGCTTGGGATGAGTTGAGCTCGAATTTTAAAGATAATTTTTACACGCTTCGCACAGTGGGAGAGAGGTTGCGGAAATTGAAAAAAGATCCTTGGCAGGATTTTTTTAAAGTAAAACAACAATTAAAAATATAGATTCTCAATTTTATGGCAATAATCTCAAATCTCAAAAAAACCTACATAATTTGACATATTTTTGAACATATATTAAAATTCAGCCTCTAAATTATATAAATTAAAGTGTCTCATGATTAGCCTTAGAGTAGAAGAACCAATTGCAAAATCAAAGGTGAAACCACAGCTTAATAATCCTCGCAGTTATTTTGAAAAATTGCTTGCGGAATTAAAAGAGTTAGAAAAAAAAGAAAATTATAAAGAAATTTTGGGAATTAATAACACTTTAATAAACGTAAACGTGGCTCATGCTGGATTTTATCATGTACCGGATCTTTGGAGTCAAATTTTAATAATCCTTGGTAATGCACTTGTTAAACTTCCGAATACAACAAAAAATTTACTTGTCAATCATTGCTACTTAGCTGCCATTTTATCTCCGGATCTTGCACCTCGCGCTAGCGCAATTCTTAAAAAAGCGATGCCATCGCCAAATAAAAAATTGAGATCATCATCCCCTAAATCGCTTGGTTTATCAGTCGATTTAGGTTTAGGTCTAGGCTTAATCAAGAAAACAAACGAAAATAAAGTAATAAAAGAAAAATTAATTAATGTAAAAAATGCAGCAGATCATTTACATCAATGTCTCCTACATAAAGATTTTCATTCTTATATTCAAAAAGAAATGAAAGTCGAACAAGCGATCAAAGTGCAGTAAGATTTTAATATTTTTTTTGATCAGATATTGATATTGGACATAGAAGAAGTCATTGCATGTTTCATAGTATATCGTGAAATTTTACAGCTTAAGGAAGCTTCTGCAAAAAAACATGAAATCACAGAAATAAATCATAGCTGTTTATCAACATATATAAGACTTTATTTACTATATTCAATTAGCAATCAAGAGAATTTAGCGAAAGAAATGCTAAATCAATTTCTATACTTACAAAATAATATGCCAAGTAATTCTGGTTCAATCGATAGTTCTTATACTCATGAAACAATTTTTTTTGAGAATAGAAAATACACTCAGGAAGATTTAATATTTGCTGAAAATAATGTTCTATTACTAAATGATGTTTATGTCGATGCAGGATATAAATTTGCATATATTATTTTGGCAAAAATTCAGTATCAATTAGGAAAGTTCGATGATGCTTTCAAAACGATTGATAATTTAATTAATAAACTTGATAAAATATTACGAAAAAAAACAGACAACAGTTATTTATTTGCCTTATATACACGAGCAAAAATTTATCTTGGATTAGAGAAGTATCATAAAGTGTTGATGGATTGTCTTGAGTGCCGAGCTTTATGTAAAGAATTAGGTATTAATTTGAAAGAGACAATGGTTGATTCAATCAATCAATTAATTACAACCACCGCAACTAAACTTTTAAATAATATTTATGAAAGAATGACTGAAGATAAGCCAGATGAAATGATTGCTACATTAGAAAAAACTCTCACTTTTTCATCTATAATCCCTAAAATTCATCATGTGTTTTTTTTAGAGCAATTGGCGAGTCTTTACTTGCGCAACAAAAAAAATTACAAACGTGCGATTCGTTATTATAATAATGCCTTAGGAGTTGATCCATGTTCGGAATACAATGAGCTACATATTCTGTTGGGATTGGCTTATATTTATAATAATGAAGAAAAATTAAGTTTAGGTGCTTTTGCAGAAGGCATTAAAAAAATTTCTACACTTGATCTTAGCAAAGATAGAAAGGGATATGCTAATCGATTTGTTTCAATTATTAATGAAGCATTTGCTGTTATTTGGCAGTCTAAAAAATTTAATCATCTTCTTCAATTCACCAATTTAATTCTTACTTTTCCTTTTAAAAGTCTTAAACTTCCTCCAGATTTAATTCAGGTGTTTCAATTTGCTCGTGCTGATGCATATCTACGTTTAAATAAAATAACCTCGGCTCGCATCGAATTCGATAAAATTCCAATAAACTCGGTATCTTGGATGGTAAAAAAAAATAGAGCTGCATTACTAGCAGAAATTAGCAACGAAGAAAAAAGGCAATTTGCGAAAAAAACTCCATTGCTTTTAGTTGAAGAAAAAGAAGTGGTAGAAGATATCCCCACGACTCAAAAAAAACTAATACCAAAGAAAAAAAATAAACCCAATCGGAAGAAAAAATCAAAAGCAGAACCTTTAGAGAAAAAAAATAATCCTATCAAGGAAGTAAAAGAGTCTCAAAAAAATGAGCCAACACCCTCTGAAGTCAAAATAAATGTAGAAAAAGATGTAGATCAATACAAAGAGGAAGAGCAAAAAAAGTATGAATATCGCTTTGAAATGGCTGAAAATAATGTAGTTCGATTACAAGAGGAAAGTAAGCAATTACTAGAGGACCTGACAAAAGTTAAAGATCATTTAAATGCAGAAAATGTTAAAGAACTTCATCCCCAAATAAAATATTTACGAGAAAAGACAAAAATTCATTTTGAAATGATCGATGAGTTAATGAATGAGTTATTAGCATTAAATGATAGACCTCTCAATCTCGAAGGAACAAAAATATATCATTCCGCAAAAGATTTAATTGATTTGGCGAAAGACATAAATAATCGAGCATATGATTTATATAAGGAAAAATTAGAGAAAAAAGAAGTAAAGATTGAAGAAGCTTTATCACCGCCAATGATTCCTGTTTCAACTTCAGAAAGTCTATTTAAAAAACTGTTTCAATCGATAGGTGTGAAAAATGTAAATGTTTTTAGCTTAGCTGAAGGTTGTGTCGGGGTAGCCAAAATATTAAGTCATCGTGTGTATGAATTATATCAAGGAAGATCAGAAGAAAAGGATGCGAAACAACTTTGTTCTGATGCAGATAATCGTTTCAAACAATTTTTTGTGACACATCTTTTTCCTAATAGTAGTAATGAAAATCCATTGACAAAATATGAAAAGAAAGTTCCTTTTAAAACAGAATTAGAATGGTATGCTGCATGGAATAAGAAAGTCGTAGCATTAGGCGCGCAACCGATGCTTCGTTGCAGTGGCGTAACGCTTGCTTTAGCACGTTTTTATGATCAAAAAATTCATAGCGAAGTAAAGCTTTCAGATATTGATTTTGTGATTGATGCGTCAGAAAATTATCAAAAAATTATAGATGAATTAAGAGAATTTCATTTTAAGCCTACTTTAAGTTCTCCTAATCCATATTTTGAAACATTAACCTCAACACGAAAAAAAGAGGATGGGTCGGAGATAATCTATCAAATAACAATCATTAAATCCAAAGAATATAGAAGTCCAAATCCCTCTATTTTAAAAAGACAATGCATGATGCTTCAAACGGATCAAGATCAAAAAAAAGAAAAAGATCTTTTAATTTCTGTTGATTCAGATCATTCCATGATTGTATTAGAGCCAGAAGTTGGTTTTAAAGAAATTTTTAGCAAACAACGGTTTGAAACTGACTTTCCTGATTTGAAGGACCAACATTTGTCGAAGTTTATTGATCGTACGATAAAAGATAGAGAGTTTTGTAGTACGATGTTCGAGATTCAGGAAACAGGAGAGCAGGCAACAAAAATATTAGAAAATTATGCATGGCTTAAGGATTACTTTAGAGGTCGATACCAAAATCCCTATCTGCAAAATAGCTGTTATATTGAAATTGCTGCATTAATTGCAAGCCAAAATTGGAAAAAGCCAAGTGGATTGCTTGCTCTGCAAGCATTTTTCGCTGTGGTTCTTGAATATCATTACACGTTACAACCCATTGCTTCGGAAGTGTGGGATATTTCCGCAAAAAATTTATTGAACCTTATTCAAAGAGCATTGGAGGATAATGTAATAAAAAATACAAAAGAATTATCCGCGAAATTAGTGGCTTTAATCAGATATGGGATGGATAGAATTGATAATTTGGCTCATCATCAAGTATTTAACTTTTTTCCACAAGTCGTTTATCGCGGCGATCATCATAAAGAAATCTTATTTGAAGAAGTGCGGTATCGCATTGATTTTATCAATCAATTATCGAGCCAATCAGTACAAAAGGGACCACCGAAAGCGGGAGTGGGCAGTCCTGCTAAATTAGGCATGTTTGGAGGCACAATTGTACCTCCTTCTTTGTCATCAAGCCCGTCTCTATCGCTCTCTTATTGAAATAATTATTCTTAACAATGCAATTTTCAAATTTAATTTTCAACATATTCAAAAAATGGATTCCCGCCTGTTGCTAAGAATAACAGGGTTTTATAAAAAAATTACATCTGCTTTCGAAACTTATCCTCATATGTTTCTGTATTTTTTATAGCGGGAGATTTACCTAAGCTCTGAGATGGTTTCCAAAATAAACTATGTTCTTTTTCTTTTAAAGAAAAGTTATTAACCATAAGCTTATTACATCGACTGGCATACTTAGATATTAATTGCTGCATACTGATACGAATAGCTTCGACATTATCAGATGAAACTTCCTTCAAATTAGAATCAAAATATTTAAATTTCCACTTGCATCCATCAAAAGCCGCTGTGACGCCAATAATGTGATTAAAATTGCTGCCTGATGGCCGAAAAGCTATCAGTGAATTGGGATGATTAATTGCTTCTTCCAAGGTAAGATCAATCATTTTTTGTTGATAGTTAATCGGGCTATTATAAAGAATATTATTCATTTTTAATTTTATTTGTTTAGATAATAAATTGAGAAAATTCGCTTTATGATCTCCAATTACAAATGTATCACGATGAGATTGATGTGTTTGAATAGTGGAAATATCTTTTAATAATTTTATCTGCATTTCACTTAATGGAACATAAGTCGCAATTCGATTTGATACTTCATTTAATTCAGAGATGAAATCTTTACCGTTCATTTCATGAAGGTACCATAAAAGGGTTAATCCATAGCAAATTCCTTTCGATTCGAATGTAATAGGAAGATGTTGATTGTTAATTAAGTCGATAAAATTCTCTTGTTGAAAATTGCGGCTTATTATTGGATCGATGGGTTTAATTAAAAACGGATTAAGGAGTTGTGATGGAAATGTAAAAGATTTCCCTTCATTCAATACTATATCAATCATCAGAATAGGTATTAAAAAGGAAGGGTGGCGAGATAATAGAAAGAGAATCCCATATCCAAATCCAAAAAGTAACATAAAACATTTGAGTATCTTTTTAAGATCTGATTCTTTTTGAACGTTTACCTTTTCTTCGGGAACAAGTGGTGCTTCATCTGAAGCCCTGTGAAATTCTGATGAGGATATAGATTGTAGCGTGAATCTTTTTTCATAATCATCTTTATATAAATCATAGGCTAATTTGCCAGCTATGCCTATTTTAATGGTAGTTTTAAGCGATTTGGAGTTGAGGAAACGATAAATATGCCCCGTACTCTCATTTTTAACTAATTTTCTAAACATATGTCTTACTCGTTAATTCAAAATGAAAATAATAATCAAAAATTTTCAAATGAAAAGGAATTTTACGATAATATTTCAGGAATTTGGAGTTGATTAAAATTATTGCAATGGAGGTGTTTTTTTAAGGCTTAAAGTTTCGAATTATATATTGCGACAGTTATTTCTTGAAGTTGATCCCAAGTTCCATGTTGACATAATAACTTCTGAGTATGTTACTATGTCCCGTCTTTAAATCAAATGTGAAAACTTAAAACTTATGGAATCCATTACAATTTACTTAGGTAGTAAAATTATTTCTTCTTGGTCATTGCGTGCATGGTTAATGTTATTGCAAACAGGCGCAGATTTTAAAGCGGTTTTTATAGATTTAGATCAGGAAAATGCAAAGGAAAAAATTGCAAAAGTTTCTCCTTCAGGAAAGGTTCCAGTTTTGCTTTTTGGGGATGCGGTCATTTGGGATTCTCTCTCAATAGGTGAATTCCTTGCAGAAGAATACCCATCAGCAACGTTATGGCCCGATAATAGTTATTCACGTTCGATTGCGCGTAGCATATCTTGTGAAATGCATTCAGGATTTCATGGATTGAGAAAACATCTACCTTTCGATACGACGGTACGAATTGAAAATTATTCAGTACCGGATGAGGCGTCGAAAGATATCGCGAGGGTTATTCAAATTTGGGAAGAGTGTTTAAATCAAGTCAATAATCCTGGGCCATTTTTATTTGGCAAATTTTCGATTGCTGATGCGATGTTTGCGCCGGTTGCGGTGCGTTTTTTAAGTTATAATATTTTATTGCCACCTAAGGCTGAAAGTTATGTAAAATCCATCATGAATTTACCTGAAATGCAAATGTGGTGTAATGAGATCTAAGTCAATAATGAGTACCTTCGGTACAAAATTTAACCGTTTAAGGAAGTTTTGATGATGAATCATTTCGAAATCAAAAAAGTAACTCCATCTGATATTCCTTTACTGTTATCGCTTATCAAAGAATTAGCGGAATACGAAAAATTATCGCATGAAGTTGTTGCAACCGAAGAAATTTTACAACAATCTTTTTTTGGTGCTAATGCGAATACTGAAGCCATTCTTGGGTTTTGTGATCAAAAACCTGCGGCGTTTGCTATCTATTTTTATAATTTTTCCTCCTTTCTGGGTCGTCGAGGTATATATTTAGAAGATTTATATGTGAAGGAAACGATGCGCGGCAAAGGTCTAGGCGAAAAAATGTTGCGACATATCGCAAAGATTGCAAAAGAAAAAAATTGCGGACGTTTAGAATGGTCAGTATTGAATTGGAATACGCCAGCGATTCAGTTTTATCAACGAATGGGCGCAAAACCCATGGATGAATGGACAGTCTATCGTGTTACGGGTGAGGCGCTTCTCCGATTGGCTAGTGAAGATTAGTGAACCGATCGATATTCCACAAATTTAGGTAAGAAATAACAACAAGCGGCCACACCGACGATACATAAAACACCGCCTGAAACGACGGAAAAAGTCACGCCAAAGGCGGCAGCAACTAAACCCGCTTCGGTGTCACCCAATTTAGGACCACTTAAATAACTTATCATTTCAATGCCAGCTAAGCGGCCGCGATATTCTGACGGTATGGTTTGATTCCATAATACACTTCGAAATATTCCGCTAATACCATCGAAACCGCCTGCTAATGCTAAAAAGAATAGCGCGAGCCATAGATTAACATTGGTTGTTAATCCAAATAAAATAATTGCAACCCCCCATAAACTCGCAGAAATCGCAATCGCGACACCATGGCGTTTAATATGGTTAGTCCACCCACTAAAAACGGAAAATAATAAAGCGCCGACGGCAGGTGCCGCATATAAAAATCCTAAGGTTTGTGGTCCACCATGCACGGCCGCGATAGCAGGAAATAAAGCGTTAGGCATACCAAAAATCATTGCAGTAAAATCGACAAGATAAGATCCCGTTAATTCTTGTCGGGAAACCGCGTAACGTAATCCTGATTTTAAAGCACTTAATGTCGATTCATCTCGCATCCCTTTTGGTTTAGGAATATCTTTTAACATGATCAATGCAATGAGCGAGACGATAAAAGTTAAAAAATCCAGAATATAAGTAATGACTAAACCAAAGTGTGCGATGAGCAAACCACCAATTGCTGGACCCGCGATCATAGCGGCACTACTGATAGAAATAACTAATGCACCGACCGCAGGAAAATCTTCTTTAGCCACAATTTGTTGTTTTATGCTATCTAATGCTGGGCGATGTAAACCCGTCACTGCAGACATAATAGGTGCGATAATGAATAAGAGCCATACACTAGGCGAATCTAATGTGGCATTATAAGCAAGTGTGATACAACATACCGCTAAAAGAAATTCTGAAATCAAAAGTAAGTTGCGTCGATGATAACGATCCGCAAATACACCACCAATCAATGCCGTAAAAAGTAATGGAATCAGCTGCACCAAGCTAATGAGTCCAACCATTAATGTTGATTTGGTTAATTGGTAAATTTGATAGGGAAAAGCAACACTCGTAATCATCGTGCCGAAAAAAGAAATCGTTTGACCGATGAATAACAAACGGAAGTTACGATTATGCTTTAATACTTTGACGTCTAGAAAAAATTTCATAATAAGTACCATCTTTAGGGTCGATATTGTGCCATCGATTGTTTTAAAAAAAAAGAAAATTTTTTAAAAAAAGATTGATATCATAAAAATTTATGTTAAGATTGCTTCCCCTTAAATAAATCCTCAAGGTGACTTATGAAAATATTTGGTTGATTAATCGTTCAGTTGAAGCTGAATCGATTAAGTTATGTAGTTGATTTTGCTGTTTTTTTTACGATTTTTTTTGCCAGGTATTTATTATGAGTATTCCAAAAAGGACATTTCCGTTTGTTTTACATTTTGTTCGCGAGCAATGGCTTCAATTCACTTGTTTAGCTGTGATTTCTATGGTTTGGGCGTTGAATGACACCCTTTTCCCACATTTCTTAAAACGCATCGTTGATGTATTACAAACACATGATGGTGCACGAACTGAAGTATATGGTCCAGTTAAAGGAATTTTAATACTTCTTGTATTATTTTGGGTGGTCTCCGAAATATTGCAAAGAACGCAAGGCATACTTCAGGTGTATGTGTTTCCAAAATTTCGCGCGAGTATCCGAAATTCCGTATTTCAATATGTGGAATCTCACTCTCATGATTATTTTGCGAGTAATTTTGCTGGGAATATCGCCAAAAAATTGGCAGATTTACCTACCAGCTGCCAATCCATGATGGAAATTATTTGTTTCAATTTCGTGACGGCGATTGTGGGTTCCATCATTGTTTTAGTGATGATGTGGAAGACGAATGTCTATTTTGCCCTGATTCTTTTGGCATGGTTGATTATCCACCTTGGATTAACCAGTATATTTTTACGAAAAGGAAATTTGCTTTGGGAAGTGCATTCGCATTCTGTTGCAACGTTAAGCGGAAAAATTATTGATGCATTTACCAATATGTTAACCGTACGTTTGTTTGCTCGTGAAAAATACGAGTTAAATTATTTAAAGAAATATCAAAAGGACGAAATTCGAAAATCCCAAAAAGCAATGTTATTAATGGAATTGACCCGTATTGGTTTGGGATTAAATGGATTATTCCTTATTTTTGGTATGGTGTTTTTGCTGATACATGCATGGGTTCATCATTGGATTACATTGGGTGATTTTACGCAGGTGGGCATGCAAACTTTTTGGTTGTTAGGTTGGATCTGGTTTGTCAGTTATCAATTAATGATTTTTGCAAGAGAAATGGGAACTGTCGGAGACTCATTAAAACTAGTGCAAAAAGGCCATGATTTGGAAGATGTAAAAAACGCAACTCCCATTCAAATTACGCGAGGACAAATTCATTTTGATGATGTCACTTTCTCTTATCGAAAAAATTCTCCCGTTTTTAAAAAATTAAATATTCAGATTGAAGAGGGTCAAAAAGTTGGGTTAGTCGGGTTTTCAGGATCGGGGAAATCCACCTTTGTAAATTTAATTTTACGCTTCTATGATTTGCAGCACGGAAAAATTCTGATTGACGAACAGGATATTGCTTTGGTGACACAGCATTCGTTGCGTTCGCAAATCGCAATGATTCCGCAAGATCCTACGTTATTTCATCGCACTTTAATGGATAATATTCGTTATGGTCGTCTTGACGCAACGGAATTGGAAGTGATTCATGCATCTAAACTTGCGCATTGCCACGAATTTATCGAAAAAATGGAAGAAGGTTACGATTCTCTCGTGGGTGAACGCGGCGTTAAGTTATCTGGTGGACAAAGACAGCGAATTGCCATTGCACGGGCCATTTTGAAGGATGCGCCGATTCTTATATTAGATGAGGCAACTTCCTCACTAGATTCCGTCACTGAAAAATTAATTCAAGAAAGTCTCGTTGAATTAATGAAAAATAGAACCGCGATCGTTGTGGCGCATCGATTATCAACACTTGCAAATATGGACCGAATTCTCGTATTTCATAAAGGGAATATTGTAGAGGATGGCACAAGACAAAGTTTGCTGAAAGAGAATGGCCATTTTGCGAAGTTGTGGAATATGCAAACGGATGGTTTTTTGCCAGATGAACGGTAAAATTATTTGACATTTTAAAGATTTAGGTTTAACTTTCATGCGTAATCTTCAGGGCGGGGTGTAATTCCCCACCGGCGGTAATTTAGATCTTAAAGAGCCCGCGAGCGCTTTTTCTTCCGAAAAAGGTCAGCAGATTTGGTGAGACTCCAAAGCCGACGGTAATAGTCCGGATAAAAGAAGAAATGCATGCTTTTTCGCATGTTCTGAAGAATTTTTTGGAGCGTGCACAGTATGTTCAACGGCATTATAGAGTCAATCGGTACTATTATCGGTTTAGAAGAGGATGGAGATTCCATCCACCTTACTATTGAGTCTTCCGAAAGAAATCTCGTCATCGGTGAAAGTGTTGCTGTTAATGGTGTTTGCTTAACAGTAACTAACTACACTGATCATTCTTTTCAAGTGACATGTGTTCATGAAACCTTAAAAGTCACCAATTTATCTGGATTAAAACTACAAGATAAAGTCAATCTTGAACGAGCTTTACGGGCTGACGCTAGAATCAGCGGTCATTACGTGCAAGGACATGTGGATGGCACCGGTAAAATTATTGATATCGTGAACGATGGTAATGCGTTGATTGTAACTATCAAAGTTTCTCATGCATGGACGAAATATCTTGTAAATAAGGGATATGTCGCATTAGACGGTATGAGTATTACGATTATTGAAGCGAAAGAAAATACTTTGACGGTGACCTTCATCCCACATACGCAAGCCGCCACCATCATTCCATACTATAAAATAGGAACATTAATTAATATTGAAGTCGATATTTTAAGTAAATACATTGAAAAACAATTCGGGGGGATTTTAACATGCATGCCTTTATCGAACGCGTAGAATTAGCAATTTCTGAGTTAAAAAAAGGAAAGGCTATCATTTTAACGGATCATCCAGATCGTGAAAACGAAGGCGATTTAATTTTTCCTGGTGAAACTATTACGACAGAAATGATGAATTTTATCATTCGAAATAGTAGCGGCATTGTATGTTTATCCATTCTTGAATCACAAATGAAAAAATTAAATTTAGATTTTATGATTCCTCTTGATCAAAATTCCAGTTTACGTGGAACGCCCTTTACGATTTCCATTGATGCGAGAGAGGGAATTACGACAGGTGTTTCTGCAAGTGATCGTGTAAAAACCGTTTTAACCGCTATTCATCCGAATGCAGAACCTTGTGACCTTTTAAAACCAGGCCATATTTTTCCGCTATGTGCAGAAGAAGGTGGCGTTTTAAAACGACAAGGGCATACGGAAGGCTCGATTGATATTGTGCGTTTAGCAGGTTTTCAGCCCACAGCAATATTGTGCGAAATCATGAATGAAGATGGCACCATGACGCGAGGAGAGGAATTAAATGCGTTTGCAAAAAAACATTCGCTTTCCATATTATCCATTGATGATTTGATTGAATATCGTTTATATCATGAAAATTTTATTAGTGAAGAAGTCAGTACCGAAGTTTTTCTCGAGAAATACGGCAATTTTAAATTAACCGCCATCAAAGATAAAATTTCCAATCAAGAACATGTGATTTTAGAAAATAAAAAAGATATATCGAAAGATACGCTAGTGCGTGTGCATTCAAGTTGTTTAACGGGGGATGTGTTTGGTTCTGCGAGATGTGATTGTTCTTATCAATTACATTATTCTTTGCAAAAAATAAGTGAAGAGGGCGGCATTTTAATTTATTTACAGCAAGAAGGTCGCGGTATCGGTTTATTTAATAAAATTAAAGCTTATGCGTTGCAGGAAAATGGCCTTGATACCATTGAAGCGAATGAAACACTCGGTTTTCCTGGCGATTCTAGAAGTTATGCCATTGCTGCCAATATTTTACGTAATCGTAACATTCAAAAAGTGCGATTATTAACGAACAATCCGAACAAAATTGCTGACTTACAAAAATATGGCATTCATCATGTGCGAAAGGAAAATTTACCTAATTTTTGTAATGCACATAACCAAAAATATTTAACGACTAAAAAAAATAAATTGAAGCATATGATTCAGGGTTTAAATCTTTAATATTATCTGATGAAGATAAGCCTCAATTTTTTGAGGCTTATCTATAAGTCAATAATGAGTACCTTCGGTACAAAATTTAAGTTTTAGGTGGAGAATGAACTCCACCTAAAACCCACGCCACCAAAATTTAACTTCGTTAAATTTATGGTAGCGGTATCCAACCGTTTAAGGAAGTTTTGATGAAAGGAAGGGCGTTAGAGCCTTGAGAATAGTGTTTTATTTTTTGGAAATGAAACATTATCTGATTTTAGTGATATATGTTGAAGTTTCTGTAATATATTTCTCATTGTTAATGAATGGCTAGCCAATAAAGATAACCCATATTCATGAATTTTTTGTAATGACGCACAGCCTGTTAAACGCATTGTTGAAATAAGTTCTTGATGTAAGTCATGGTACGTAGATAAAAGTTGTTTTTCACCACCAACTGCTAAGCTCCAAAAGATCGGTCTACCAATCATTACGGCATCTGCGCCTAAAGCAAGTGCCTTAAATATATCCTCTCCTGATCTTATGCCCCCATCGGCAATAATAGGAATGCGTTTTGATATGACGTCTGCAATGTCAGGCAAAACCTCTAATGACGAAATTACACTATCAATTTGTCGTGCACCATGATTAGAAACAATAATGGCTGCAATTTTATGGTTTAGACTTTCAAGTGCATCATTAACATTTAAAATTCCTTTCAAAATAATTGGCAATTTAGTAATGGATGTTAACCAGTCGATTGTATCCCAAGTGACACTAGAATCAAATTGTTGATCGGTATGTTCTTTAATTCTTGATCCTTTGCTATCGTTAGATAATGAAGAGAAGGACGAATCTCTAAAATTCGCTGAATCTATATTTGGAGGCAATTTAAATCTATTGCGTATATCGCGCAGCCTCATGCCCATCATGGGAACATCAACAGTGACAATAATAGCTTCATAACCATTGATTTCTGCACGTTTTATAAGAGATTCTGTGATAGTTTTATTTTTATAAATATATAATTGAAACCATTTTGATTTTAGATTCACATTCGAAACTTCTTCAATCGAACAGCTTGACATAGTACTTAGCGTCATAATAGTCCCAATTTTTCCGGCAGCTCTTGCTGTCGCAATTTCTCCTTCTGAACATGCCAATTTATGAAATGCACAGGGTGCAAAAAGAATTGGGGTTTCAAGTTTTTTACTAAATAATTTTAATTCAGTTTTAACTTCACTTACATCTTGTAATGCACGTGGAATGATTCTGTAAGATTGAAAATTGTTTCTATTATTTTTTAAACCATGTTCGCCTCCGGCGCCACCAGCAATAAAATCATAAATAGATGGCTCTAAAATTGCTTTTGCTTTTATCTCTAATTCTTCAATTGGCGTAAATTGATGTTGAGTTAGCATTTATATTTTCTCCTTTTTTTATAAATGGATTAAAGTTTATTTTTTCTTCAAATAAATTTATATTTTCTTTTAATTTTAAATGAGTAACAAATAATGAGATTGGGAAATCTAATAATAGGGCATATAAAAGTTTTACCGTCTAGATTGCAAAAAAAGCTTTAATATTATTTATTTTATGATTAAATATCCGAAATTACCTTTATAGCGAATAAGAGGATAATAATCAATAGTGTATGAATTAACCTATTGAAATATGAAGAAAAAAGCAAAAATCATAAAGGTTTTTATAGAGAACTATGGAAGTAGAAATTTAGAAGAGAAAAGAAATTTATAACATTTTCTCCTCTAATTTGAACAAAGGAATAATGATAATGATTAAAAAAAATAATCAACAAATTTATAAACAAATTGCAGCAGCTACATCCGGGACAATTTTTCAATGGTATGATTTTTCATTGTTCGGATATTTAACACCAGTCCTAGCTACGCTTTTTTTCCCACAATCAAATAATACAGCAGGGATTTTGTATACATTTGGTTTGTTTGCAGTAAGTTTTTTATTGGCACCAATTGGTGCAATGCTCTTTGGCTATATAGGAGATAATTTTGGAAGAAAAAAAGCATTAACTCTGTCAATTATATTGATGGCAATTCCAACGGCTATGATTGGTTTGTTACCTACTTATGCGCAAATAGGAATTCTAGCCCCCGTATTATTAACGTTCCTTCGAATAATGCAAGGTTTAGTGGCGAGCGCAGAATTTACTGGATCAGCAATATTTTTAGTCGAGCATTCTAGTGAGAAACGTCCATATTTTCTAGGAAGTTTAACTAGTTCTGCATATAGTATTGGATTAATCATTGGGTCATTAGTTTCTGCTATTGCAACATTGCATTTTTTACCTATTTCAATATGGCGAATCCCATTTCTCATAGCAATTGTCGGCGGTATTTTGATTTATAATGTAAGAAAAAATCTTATAGAAACGCCGGAGTATAGTCATTTAAAAGGTAAAAAAAATAAAACAACATTTTTAACTGCAATTAAGAAAAGCCCTAAATCTGTTTTTATTACAATTTTGATAGCTTGGTTTGTTGGGATAATAACATTTGGAAGTTATGTTTACAGTATTACTTATATTACACAATATTCAAATATTTCCTTAAGTACAGCTATTGTTATAGTTTCTATAGCGATTTTGTTGGATGCTTTACTGGAACCACCTATTGCATTGCTCGCAGATAAATTTGGAGGAAAAATTATTTCAATATGCGGAATGTTTGGTTTTGCTATATTTTCTACTCTGATATTCAAATTGTTATCATCAGGTGATGTAATTTTAGTAATGGTAGGCATGTGCTGTTGCTCCTGTTTAATTGCATTAACTTATGCTCCTTTAAATACAATATTAGTGAGACTTTTCCCGCCCGAATACCGATATAGTGGATTTGGAGTATCATTTAATTTGAGCATTGCAATTTTTGGTGGCACCACACCTTTATTTCTAGCATGGCTAACATACCAAATGAAGTTGATTACTGCACCAGCTATTTATTATATGTTTGGAAGTATTATTGGGTTGCTTGGAATGACTATGATCAAAGAAATGAAATGTACAAAAATTAAAATTGAAAATCAAAAAATCAGTTATGTCTAAACTTACGGATGAAGATTTTTTTCCATATGAATATATTGATTCTGTCAAATATAGAAAAAAAATAGAAAAATTAGTTGATTCATTTGAATTTGTAAAAAAAACACAAATAACAAATTTTTGTATTTGTGTTTGTTTTAGAGATAATAAAAAATATTTTATATCTAATGTGCCAGATTGGGCAATTGCTTATCATAAAATGGGAGGTGCAAGGTCAGATGAAGTGTTTGATTTAGAAATCATGAAAAACAAAAATTATTTTATTCCTTGTTCTAGTAACTATGATGATATTCAAAAAAGTTTAGTTATTCACGAAGAGCAGGAGTACGGATATTTTGATGCATATTCACTTATTAGAAGATGTGTCGATTGTACCTTTATTTTATTAGCATTACATAACAAAGTTGTAGTGAATCATGATGAAATATACAGGAATACATACCATGATTTTGAAAATTTTTGTATTTTTGTTATACAGAATATGCTAAATGAAATCAAAGAAAAAAATAAAGAACATAGAAGTTTACAAATACTGAATGATTCAAAGCTAGTTGCGAAAGTCATTAAGGAAGGAGTTATAAAACCGATACCAAAAATGACTGCAAGAGAAATAGAGTGCATTAAGTTAATCAAAAATAATTATCCGCCAAAACTAATTGCAAGGACAATGTCAATAACTGAAAAAACAGTAAGAAATTATATTGATATTATACGCGAAAAATTGGATTGTAGTTCAACCTTGGATATACTAGAGAAAGCTATACAATACGATTTATAAATTTATCTATAATGTTAAGCACGTTATTGCTAAAAGGCTTTATATTTAAACTGAAAAAGCCATGAATGGTGTCAAATGTTTCTATTCGATTTTTTACCCCGCATTGATCTAGCTTATTTTTGAATTCGATAGATTCGTCTCGTAATGGATCAAAGTATGAATTAATAATTAAGACATTCGACAAACGATGTAATTGATCTGACATCAATGGAGAAACGAGTGGATCTATTCTCTCGATAGGATTGTTTAAATATTGATTTCTGAACCAGAGCCTTACATCTTTATCAAGGAGATAACCTGATGAAAATTCTTCTTTTGATTTGTATTGATTATAGTAATCTAACGATGGACAAATTAAAATAAGTCCATTGATGTTAAAAAATTTACTGTTAATCAATGCAGCTATTGCTAAATTAGCACCAGAACTTTCTCCGCAAAGATAAATATTATCATATTGCATTAGCTGCTTTTTATTTTTATGAACCCATTCGATCACAGTGGATGCTTCATATATTGCTTTAGGAAATTTCTCCTCTGGAGAAAGGCTATATTCAACTAATATCACGCATGAATGAGTAACATCAGCAATTTTTTTACATAGTGAAGAATTAATGCTCCACTGTCTTAATACAAAGCCTCCCGAATGAAAAAAAATAATAATAGAGGTAGGCTCAGTACCAGATGGATTATAAATATGAAGTGGAATTTTTTTCTGATGCTCTATTTTTATTACTCGATTGGCTTCGAAGATATGCGAAGTACTTGAAAAAATATTTCGCGCAATATTTGCTGTAAATGTAGGAATTTTTGCATATCCTTTTTTATACAGAATATGCAAATATTTTTTTGAATTTTCATCAAGTTGTTTTAAATACATCAGTTACTCAGTAAAGAACATATATTTCATTTTTGTCAATAGGTAAATATTACCTTATGAACAATTTTAATCATGGATAACAATATGATCGATATTATGACTTTATTAATGATATTAATAAAGATAAAGCTGTTTGCAGCCTTTTTCATATATTTGGTTAATCTAAGCAAGAGTTTTTCTCTTCAGGAGTCAAGGAAATGAGGGACTTATGTCAGCGGTAGAACCTTTTTGTCAATTATTTGGTGTTAATCCAAAAAGATTTTCTAGAGAAGAAAGTATTTTTATTGAAATAGACCTTTTCGTAAGAATTTATGAAAGATTGAAGGAATATTTTAGTGAAACGTATAAGAATCATAATTTTATAAATTTGAATAAGGAAGTAAAAAATATGGAGTTGGAAAAAAATTTAATTAAAATTATTATCAATGATATTACATCCACTGAAAATTATACACTTCAAGGAATTGCTAATTATGCAAATATTCATTTGGATATTGTAAGTGATTTGGCAGCAGGCTTAAACACTAAGCCATTGGCAATATATTTTAGAAGAATAATTGAATTACATCGGCTGGTTAGGCCGGAACTATACGGTATGTTGGCCCAAAAAATTATTTCAGAATATGAAAGTTTTTGTAATATACACAAAAAATAAATAGAGACGAAAAGCCTCAATGGCATTGAGGCTTTGTGGTTAGCGCAAAATTACAAATAAAATGGTTACATCGAACAAACCATATCCTGCTGACAGCATGTCGGAGATTTAATCTTTCCACAACCTTTGGGGCATTCGGCGACTTCAACTTTTTTTCCATCAGGCGTTGTGATTTTATTATCTTTTAATGGACTATTGCATTTGCTGCAAGTTAAATTTTTCACACCCATTCCGCATTTTTCACAATGATATTCCATAAAATGATTTCCTTTTCGTGTGAATTAAATGAAAACTTTCCTGAAAATTATAACATATAATATTAAAACAGAAATTGAGCTTATTTTTTATTCAAATTGAGCATATTGTAAAGATAAAATCTTAAAATGCCTAAATCTTCGTGGAGGGCAATATCCGTTAATAATAAATTGCTCGAGCGTGGGGAGCTTGTTTTTCGATAATGAAATCTCAAACAATAAAAGTAGCATTGACATGAGATTAACCTAAATTTAGTATGTGATTTCTGAAAGATGATTCATGCTTTTTACAGAAGGATATTGTATGTCTTTTTTGAGGGATTGCAAGGATAAACCCTTTGAATCAAAAGGAAGAATGTATTTCGAAGGTTTAAAACAACGTGCAGATAACTTAAAAAAATATGCATGGGATGAAGAGGAAAAACCCGTCAATTTAAGCTATAACCTTTACAAGACTTTATTACGTTTAAAAGAATTACGCGAAGTTTTTTATAATCACAAAATAACAGAACCAAAGAATTTTCAAAAAGATGTCGATGAGAATGATATTCGCGATGCCATCCGAGATAAGTTTCTTACGATTCAAGAAGTATCTGATGAAATTGAGGCATTAGAAAATCTTGTTATTCAAATAATGGAAAAAACGCTTGTTCATCTACTGATATTACCCGTTATGCAAGAAACAGAATTTGCAAAAAGCGATAATGATGAATATATCACAGATATTTATAGTTCAACCTTAAATCTTTCCGTATTAGAAAATTGTGAAAAATATATTTCTATATTGTCTGATTCGAAAGAAAAATCAAAATTATTATTATCGATTGAGAATTTAAAAAATAAATTACTTATTCCAAAAAGCGAAAAATTGACTGAAGAAGTAGAATTAAGTGATGATGATTTGTCAGAGGAAGAGGTGGGAATTAAAGATAGCTATGAATGGTTGGATGACGATCGGAAGATTAATATAACTAATAAAAAGAAAGTTGATCCTATTTATTCTCCAATATTAAATCATCAGAGTAGCATTGATCTTGATGATTCATTGAGATGGAGTCAATTCCCGTTTGAAAAAAGTCAAATTATCCCGGTGATTCCTGAAGAAAAAAAACATCAAGAAATCATTCAGCCTTCAAATACTGTTGCGCATCCTTATACCATCTGGTACAAATTAGGCGTTCTTTTGTTATCCACTATTTTAGGTGCCGTTGCAGGGTTGGTGGTTAGTGTTTTTTTTACTGCAGGCTTTGCTTTGCCAGTTGCTGTAAGTGTAGGGGCGGTTTTTGGTTTTTTATTAGGTTTAAAAATGCTTCATTCGAAAGAAAATGATAGGAAAAATGGATTTACTCGCTTTAAGTTTTCTTCCAATGATACGGGAAATAATATTTCATCGAAACCACTGGAAGTTTCACATGCTATTTAAGCGGAAAAAATTATTTTTCTCACGAAATCATTCTCCGTAAGATATCATCTTTGTTGATGAAATGATGTTTTAATGCAGCAAGGACATGCAAACAAAAAAGCGCAATTAAGCAATAGGCTAACCATTCATGAATGTTTTCAAATAATTTCAGTAAATCCGGGGAAGGGGAGCCTAGCGTTGGAATTATAAAAAGATTAAAAAAAGAAACGGGTAAGCCTGCGGAAGAAGTAATTAGCCATCCCGTGATGGGTAATGCAATCATTAAAAGGTAAAAACCCCAATGCACGGCTCTTGCCGCAAAGCGTTCAAATATATTTAGCGATGTTAAAGCAGGTAGGGTGTTGCCAATACGCCATACTATTCTGAGCATGACGAGAAATAATACGAGCATGCCAAATTCTTTGTGATAACCGTACAATGTAAGTTTTTGTGCGCTTATAGAAAGGGAGGTCATATAAAGTCCTAGAACGACAAGTCCAATCAAGAGGATAGCCATCACCCAATGAAAAAATATCGCAACTAACCCAAAATGATTTTCCGTATTCTTAAAGCGCATATGATTTCCTTAGCCGGTATATGCTTCTGTTTCGATATGAATTAAAACCTCGTCTGACAATCCTGGTACGTATTTATCAATACCAAACGCAGAACGATTGATAATGGTTGTCGCCATAAACCCTACCGTCTTTTTATGCGTAATAGGACTTTCGCCTAATTTGTTTAAAGTGACATTTAAGGTCACCGGTTTTGATACTCCGTGTAAGGTTAAAATCCCAGAGACTCTTGCTGTTTTTTTACCTGTGACTACCACTTTTTTACTGACAAAAGTGGCGGTTGCAAACTTTTCTACATCAAAAAAATCAGCGCCTTTTAAATGTTCATCCAATTTAGGAATGCCGGTAATGATGTCGCCAACTTTTATGGTTGCTTCAACTGTGCTTTTTTCTGGGTTTTTTTCATCAAGATTGATTGAACCATCCGCATACCATTTACCAGTCGGGTGAGAGAATCCAAAATGATTAATTTGCCACTCGACATAAGAATGTGAAGAATCAAAAATATATTTTTCCGCAGCATAAACATTAAAAGAAAATAGAAAAAGAACAAATAGTAAAAGTTTTTTCATTGTAAGCCCCTAATAAACAATAATTTTTTAGAGAATAGCAATTCTTTCTCATAAATTCTACTTCCATAACAATGTCCCTCGAATGTCGATGGATATCGTGTCAAAGCATATTCTTGAATAAAATCAATTAACTGGATTTATTACATAAAATCAGATGGTTACCTGCAAAAAGCCCCAGTATGATACGTGGTATAATATTTGTGTTGGAAAAGGAAAAAGGGGAGGAACTCTCATGAAGGCTCAAATAATGACAAAAAGTAAAAATAAGTTCATGCTGTTTTTGTTGTTTACGCTTACATTTTTTGTTTTTACTGAAGCTAAGGCGCATTATCGCCATGGACCCTACGCTCCAGTTGCGATCTGTAGTACCAGCGGTACCAGTGTGCCACTTCCTTATTACGTTTGTTGCAGCAAGTACACCAAATATGCGAATAGGGGGGAAGGTTTTCTTAATCGATGGGTGCCCGTATCTTGTAAAAATGCCGATGAATATGCGGTACTTTCGAGAGGTTGTAGTACAACTAGCCCTGTTTATTCTACAGGTCTACCTATTGCCGCTGATTGCCAATTTTCATTTAATACCAATAAAATTTACGAAAGATAAACAATTATAGCTCATAAACGTAGTTTATGAGCTATATTTCTATCTGTAACTACTTGATAAATCATATATCTCTATTCTTTTTAGCATAATATCCATTCAATTACAGACTATTGAATTAAATTCTGTTAGATTATACCGGACGCGATAAAAGATTATTGCTGAAACGATGCGTGAAATAGGGTCGTAGCGATATTTTAATGGCGTTATTTTTTAATTTTTATGAAGGTTTATTAGTTATGGCAGCACGTGAAAAGGGAACCGTTAAATGGTTCAATGCAAGTAAGGGCTTTGGTTTTATTCAGCGCGATAAAGGTGAAGATGTATTTGTTCACTTTAAATCGATTATTGGTGATGGATACCGAACACTTGCAGAAGGTCAGCGAGTAGAATTTACTGTTACGCAAGGGCAGAAAGGTCTTCAAGCTGAAAGTGTTACCGTTATCGACGAGTAGCATGAAAGAGATTGCATGTGTCCGCTTTATTGGGACACATGCATCATCCCAGTCACTCATTACTTTCTTCTAATACCTCATATTCATCATATCGAACTTTATTTCCATTATTGTCATTGATATAACATCCATCATTTTCTACGAGAAAACCGTACACCGTTTGATTTTCTAAATCCACGCGACAATAAAAAATGCGTTGCGACCCCGTATTTTGATAAACAATAGCATATTCAGGAACTGAACCATTTGAAGATCCCACCCATTCGCCTTGCGGATAAGAAAAACTTGTGGGAGGTGAAGTATTGTAATAATTGGTTTGATAATTATTAACGGGAGCGCCTCCGTAATCGCTATATGGATAATAAATATAGGGGACATAAATAACATTTGAATGTATGAATCTTTTATTATTTCCAAAATTTTGGTTTTGGTGTTGCTCCATTTGTTTTTTATCATGGTGATCTGCCAAACCTACGTTGATGCAAAAGATCAGTAATATGAAAAGCATGAGATATTTCTGTATGGATATCCACTTCATAATTCACCCCACAAATGACACTTATATCTATAATTATAGTGTTTTTTTGGAATATTATATTAAAATCTATTTCATTGATTTTATTTACATTGGTGCGAACCACCTGAAAATCTCGACGTATTAAAATGAATTTTTATATTTTAACTTTTCATTTAAAAAATTTTTGATATACTACTTATGTTATTATTTACTTAAAGGGATGTTTACTATGCCACGCAAGAAGAAGGCCTCAGCAAAGAAAAAACCTGTTGTTAAACGTAAGAAAAAAGCTGCTGCAAAAGCTACGAAAAAGAAAGCAACAAAACGTAAACGTGCAAAGAAGTAAAATTCAAGGGATATTGAGTTTTACTGTACGTTAATGAGGCAGGAGTATAAAGGCGATTTCGAAAGAAATCGCCTTTTCATTTTTGTAGAGGGGTTTTGGTTGAATCTTCCAAATTATACGTTGAGATACAGTAAAAAAGCCAAATATCTGCAATTACGGTTTTCTGCGAGACTTGGTTTTGAAGTCGTTTTACCTACGACATTCACATTTGATAAAGGCACTATTCAGCGTTTTATTCAAACTAAAAAAGATTGGATTGAAAAAAATATTGAGCGTTTAGCCTCAATGGAAATTGAAAGAGAATTACCGCAAGAGATTTTCTTAAGCGCTTTAGCGCAGCAGTGGCAAGTTTGTTATGAAGAAACCACTTCAATGCGATTATCACTAAAAGAACATGCAGGGACTCTTATTTTGTGTGGAGATATTAAAAATAAAACACTCTGTTTATCTTTATTGCAAAAATGGCTTAAAAATACAGCGCATTTCTATCTTATTGCGATGCTTCATTCTCTGTCTACTGAAACGAATCTTCCATTTCAAAAAGTGACAATTCGAAATAATAGTACTCGTTTTGGTAGTTGTTCGACAAAAAAACATATTAGTTTATGTTGCAAACTCCTTTTTTTACCGAAAAAATTAGTACGTCACGTCCTACTGCATGAACTCTGTCATACACAATTCATGCATCATGGAAAATCATTTTGGAAGCTACTTACGAAATTTGATCCCGAAACACAAATCCACGTAAAAGAGCTGAAAAAAAAGGCCTTACAAATCCCTCTTTGGGCTGGATAATGGTGAAACTGTGAATCTTATTACCTTAGACAATGTTTCTTTAAGCTTTGGTCTTTCTCACCTTCTCGATCACGTGAAGTTGAGTGTTAAAACCGGAGAGCGTGTTTGTTTAATAGGAAGGAATGGTGCAGGGAAATCTTCATTGTTAAAAATCATTGAAGGAACGCAGTTACCCGATAGCGGAATTGTCGCAAAAAAACCGCATTTACGATTGGCGAGACTTTCGCAAGAATTACCGCAAAATATGGAAATGACGGTTTATGAATATGTGGCAGAAGGACTTTCAGAGATTGGACAACTCCTTGCAGCGTATCACCATCTAACGCATGCGCTTCAAAAAAATCCTACTGAAAAAGACATGCAAACGTTAGAAGAACTTCACCAAAAACTTGATGCAAAAGAAGCATGGGAGTTCGATCAAAATATTCAATTAACTTTAACACGCTTGAATTTATCGCCTGACGCCACGGTCGGATCATTGTCTGGTGGTTGGCAAAGACGTGCCTCTATGGCAAAAGCATTAGTGTCGAAGCCAGAGCTTCTATTATTGGATGAACCAACCAATCATTTAGATATTTCAGCGATTCAATGGCTTGAAGAAACATTACTTGAAATATCAGCGGGAATTATTTTTATAACGCATGATCGAGCATTATTAAAAAGATTAGCAACAAGAATCATTGAGCTGGATCGAGGAAAATTAACCTCTTGGCCAGGGGATTATGATAATTTTTTAAGACGAAAAGCTGAAATGTTACATGCAGAGGAAGTGCAAAATGCAGAGTTTGATAAAAAATTAGCATCAGAAGAGCGTTGGATACGGCAAGGTATTAAAGCGCGTAGAACACGAAATGAAGGACGAGTCCGCGCTTTAGAAAGTTTACGTATAGAACGTGCCAAGCGTCGTGATGTTCAAGGTAAAGTCTCGCTTAGTATTGATGACGCTAAAAAATCAGGGCAAATCGTGATTGAAGCGAAAAACATAACCCAGTCTTTTTCTTCGAGAATTATTATCAAAGATTTTTCTATGACAGTGATGCGAGGAGATCGTATCGGGCTGATTGGACCTAATGGTGTCGGGAAAAGTACTTTGCTAAATATTTTTCTCGGTAAATCTAACCCTGATGTTGGTTTTGTGACTCTCGGTACTCAACTATCTATTGCTTATTTCGATCAAATGCGAGGATTACTCGACCTTGAAAAAACTGTTATCGATAATGTTTCAGAAGGCGCAGATACCATTGAGATAAATGGTAGTAAACAGCATATCATGGGTTATTTGAATAATTTTTTATTCACAAGGGAGCGAGCGCTCACCAAAGTGAAGGCGCTCTCTGGTGGAGAATGCAATCGTTTATTGCTAGCACGTTTGTTTAGTAAGCCTTTTAATCTTTTAGTCATGGATGAGCCGACGAATGATCTTGACCTCGAGACCTTGGAGTTGCTGGAGGATTTAATTAGTGAGTATAAAGGCACCTTACTTTTAGTAAGCCATGATAGGGCCTTTTTGGATAATGTTGTCACGAGCACGCTTTATTTTGAGGGAAATGGCATTATTACGGAGCATGTTGGAAGTTTTCATCCCGTGAAAAATGAGATAGTCACGCCGCAGTCGTTTCCGAAAGAAAAAAAAGATAAACTTCCTCGAGATCATCATAAAAAAGAACTCACGAATTTAATGCGTCAAATTGAAAAATGGGAAGCAGAATATGAGCTAATACAAAAGGAAATGGCAAATCCTATGTTTTATGAAAAAGATCCTGTTGCCATTAAGGAGCTGATGAAAAATTTAAAACAATTAGAATTAGATTTAAAAGACGCGTATCAACGATGGGAAGATTTGGAAAATTAATACTATTTCTTTTTTTTGGGGCCAAGTGCCTCTTTAAAGGTGCGGCCTATAATCGCATTATTTGCAACAGTTGGATTAACAAGTCGTCTCGAAACTAATTGTTGTAAATATTGCTCTAATGTGCACATTCCTTTTTCATTATTGGTTTGCATTGCGGATTCAATGTGTGCGGGCATATCGTTCCTAATATAATGCCGAATGGAGGGTGTCATGAGCATAATTTCAAAGGCTGCAATTCTTCCTCCGGAAATTTTTTTCACGAGCGTTTGACAAATAACGCCTTGTAAAGTTTCGGATAATAATGTTCTCACCCGATTTTTTTCTTCTGAAGGAAAGACATCCGCGAATCGATTAATGGCAATGGGGGCAGAGCTTGCATGAATTGTCGCTAGCACTAAATGCCCTGTTTCTGCAGCGATTAAGGATAAACGCATGGTTTCTAAATCGCGTAATTCACCGATTAAAATAACGTTAGGATCTTGTCTCAATGAAGAACGTAATGCTGTCGCAAAATCAATGGTATCTCGCCCAACTTGTAGTTGATTAAATACGCTTTTTTTATTTTTGTGTATGAATTCAATGGGATCTTCAATAGTAATGATATGGGAAGCTTTATGTTGATTGATATAATCAATCATGGCTGCAAGTGTTGTCGTTTTACCACTTCCTGTCGGACCTGCGATTAAAATTAATCCGTGTGGTAATGTCAGCAAGGTTTTAAAAATGGATGGCAATCCTAATTCATCAAAGCCAGGAATGGTTTGAGGTACTACGCGAAAAACTCCACCGACCCCGTGTAACTGATGCAAAATGCTCGCTCGAAAATTGCCAACATCTGGTACTGAAAGTGCTTTTTCAAAAACACGATGTGATTCAAATTCTCGTTGTTCATCTTCAGTCATCGCGCTATAAATTAAAGCCTCTGTTTCAGCCGCTGAAAGCGCAGGCATATCGTTGATGGGAGCCAATGATCCATAAATGCGTAAGAGTGGAGGAGAGCCAGGTAAGATATGTAGGTCAGATGCACCTTCTTTGACGCCGATTTTTAGTAATTCCTCAATCTTCATGTGCGTCTAACTCCTATACATAACAATATTATAACAGTTTATACCAATATTTTTGAAACTTAGGTATAAAATGATGGCTAATGAGTATTAAATATGCATATTTTAACCAGGCAAGCCTCTTTAATGATAATTTAATATTCAGGATTAAAATGTTGCTGGCGTAAAGATTTTGTTTTGCCGCGCTTTTTCTTTTTTGCGATACGTTCTTCTCTCGATGATAGTGTGGGCTTTGTCGCTTTACGTTTTTTGGGAGCAATAGAGGCACGTTCAATAAGATGATATAACCGTTCCATGGCTGCCATTTTATTGCGTTCTTGCGTGCGATATTGGCTTGCTTTAATGAGTAAATCTCCTGATCCCGCAATTTGATTTTTGGCCAATTGCATCAGACGATGACGAACCATTTCATTAATGGAAGTGGAATGAATGACGTTAAATCGTAATTGTACTGCAGTTGAAACTTTATTTACGTTTTGTCCACCAGGACCACCGGCACGAATAAAAGTAAATTTTAATTCATTAACAGGGATATGAATTTTTTTTTTCATGGTTGAAAATTCCGAAATATATTTATTGGAATGGTTATCGTGTGCGCATTATAACCGTTCCCGACGCGGGTTTACTTGCACTATCCGATTCAACTTTGACAGGATTATCCGGGTCATGCGTAAGACACGTGATGCTGCTTCCTGCATCCAGATTTTGCTTAGGATTATCGTCATCGCAATTATATACCACAATTCCCGTGACACCAGGAACAGTTTGATCATCATCTACTGATATTTCAATTTGCATTTCTTGGCCACCGGCATTCTCAAATGTAATCGTATCTTGAGAATTAAGAGACCTCCAAATTTTTGGAGCCGGGTTGGTTAGTGGTGGCGCATCGTCCGAAAATATTTTTCCACAAAAAAGTACTAATAGCATTCCCATCACCGCAGTTTTTTTTTGCATATCCAAATCCCTTTATTCATTTTTTTTATTATATCAAAATAACGTTACTTATTTAAAAACACTATTAATCAAGTGCTTACACAAAAAAATGTGTGTTAAAATAAAAGAAGAGGAGAATCACATCATGATACGATTTATTGTTGTATTATTATTGATCTTAATGTGGTGCCCCGTCTTTGCATTTGAAATGCAAGGAACGCTTGTCAATAACAGTGATGGTACTTATTCTGTGACGTTAAGTAACCAAAATGACGAGCGGCATTTTTACGGAAATGCTTATAAACAAGTAGATGGCACCCTCACCATGACCGTCAATGGTCAAAAAGATGAAACTTATATTGGTACCGCAGTTCCAGATCATGAAGGTTATTTCTCTATCCATCTCATCAATAACATTTCACATAATGTAATAACAGGTAAACTTGAAGTGCAAGAATAAACATAAAAATATTGCATAGGATGATTTATTTAAATAGAATGCATAAATCTAATGCGGACACGACTGTCATGCCAGCATGCTTTTAGCTGGCATCCAGACAAGTCCTGCTGGATGCCAGCTAAAAGCATGCTGGCATGACATGATTATACATTCTTTCAAAAGCCAGAGCTTTAGCTCCAACTGTGTGTTTGTATGCAATTAATTATTAAAAAAAATTCAAAGTTCTCAGGTAATATTTTCTTACCCACTTCAAAATCAGAAACCATTCGCGGTTTGTTTTTTTCATTGCTGGCAAAAGGAAAGTCAAAAATCCATCATTTTTTAGAGTCTGATGATACTAATGATGCCATATCGGTATGCCGAAAATTAGGTGCATTACTGCATAAAAATAATAATAAAGTCATGATTGAAAGTGAAGGTGCCCCATTCGATATTCCAAATAATCATATTTATACTGGCAATTCAGGTATCACAACCCATTTTGTATTACCACTACTTGGCTTCAGAAAAAATTCTACTGAAGTTGTGACGGTTGAAAGTGGAAAACAAATGCAACAAAGATCAATAAATTCATTTGTGAATGCATTAAAACAACTGGGATTAAAAATTGAATATATCTTAAATGACGGTTTTCTTCCTATTCGAATTTCCGGAGATTTAATGGGTGGAAATGCTAATTTGGATGGTATTACCTCGCAATATTTATCGGCGTTATTAATTGCTTTACCACTCGCACCTCGTGATAGCATTTTAACAGTAAAAAATTTACATGAACGTCCTTATGTCAATATGACATTGCGTTGGTTAGATGAGCAGAATATTTCTTATTCTCACCAATATATTGAACAAGAAGATATTTATCACATTAAAGGTCGATCTTCTTTTAACAATTTTCAAAAAAAAATGTCTGGCGATTTTTCTTCAGCTTCCTATTTTATTGCTGCGAGTCTTCTTTTAAATGGCGAAATAGAACTTCAGGGTTTAGATATGAAGGACGCGCAAGGCGATAAACAATTTATTTCACTGATGCGAAATGCAGGTGCCGATATAGAAATTTCCTCATCCAAGGTGATTGTTCGTGGTGGTAGATCATTAGCAGGAATGGATATTGATGCCAAAGATATTCCTGACTTAGTGCCAACGCTCGCAGTCATTGGTACACAAATGAAATCGAGATTAAAAATTTATAATGTTCCTAATGCGCGTCTCAAAGAAACGGATCGCATCCACTCAATGGCAGAAGGACTGCGGCGATTGGGTGCAAAAATTGAAGAATTTGAAGATGGTATAACAATTTATCCAACACGTTTGACAGGAAATAAACTGGAAGGATTTCATGATCATCGTACTGTCATGGCTTTATGTGTGGCTGGTATGTGTGCTGATGGAGAAACGATTATTGAAAACGCTGAGGCAATTCATAAAACATTTCCTGATTATGTAAAATTAATGCAGAAATTAGGGGCAACTATTTCAACCTCAGAATGAAAAAATCACACATCATTATTATTGGATTTAAAAATACAGGAAAATCCGTCGTAGGCTCTGCACTTGCGAGTCGAATCAATAAACCTTTTATCGATCTTGATCATGTCATAGAAAAAAATTTTGAAAAAAAACATCAAGAAAAAATGTCTTGTCGTATGATTATGAAAAAATATGGGGAATTTTTTTTTCGAACATTAGAAAGTAACGCATTGAAATATAGCATCCAACAAAAATCATCTGTTATTTCATTAGGCGGAGGAGCAGTTCTTCTCAAAGAAAATCAATCCTTGATAAAATCGCATATTGTCATTCATCTCGGAGCTCCATTTGATGAAGTATTTCATCGAATAATCGCAGAAGGAATACCGTCCTTTTTTGAAGAAAATTCAAATACACTTCAAGAATTTAAAAGACAATGGGATGAACGCCAACCTTTATACGAAGCTTGTCGCTCCTTTGATAAAATAATGAATCATCAAAGTATTGAAAAAACCGTTCAAAAAATTATTGAACAATTGGAAAAGTCACATGAAAAAAATTCTTTTGATGCATGGACCTAATTTAAATTTTTTGGGAAAAAGAGATACTGCAATTTATGGAAGTTGTACGCTTCAGGACATTGAAAATCTGACAATAAATATGGCAAAAAATCTAAATTATTCTGTCATGACTTTTCAATCAAATCATGAAGGTCAGCTTATAGATTATTTACAAAAATATTCCAACGATATTCATGGGATAATTATTAATCCTGGCGCATTCACACATTATAGTTTTGCATTACACGATGCACTCTTGGATACGGGATTACCTATTATTGAAGTCCATCTTTCTGATATAAAAAAAAGAGAGCCTTGGCGAGCGGTCTCGGTGACAAGTGCTGCAGCAATTAAAGTCATTTCTGGAAAAAAAGAAGAGGGTTACCGGGAGGCGTTACAATTTTTGGTGGAATATATTGAAAATGATCATCACAAATAAAACAAAATTAAATGCAGTGATAGGTTTCCCTTTAGTGCATACCAAGAGCCCTATTCTACATCATATGATTTATCAAATTTTAAAATTGGATGCGGTTTTACTTGCATTTCCAGGAGAAGACTTAGAATCATTTGTGCAATCTGTTCGGACTTTACCTATTGGATTAGTGGCAGTGACGATGCCTTTCAAAGAAAAAATTTTACATTATCTCGACGAATGTTGTTCGTCCGTCGAAGCATTAAAAGCAGTCAATACCATTATTAATCAAAACGGAAAATTAAAAGGATATAATACCGATGTCGATGGGATTGCTTTTGCATTAAAAGATATTACTTTACATCGTAAAAATGTTCTTTTGATTGGAGCAGGAGGTGCCGCGCGCGCCGCAGCATATTTTCTAAAAAAGCATTTTGTTAATATATTTTGGTATAATCGCTCAAAAGAAAATGCGTTAAGAATAAAGGATGAATTTGGAGGGACTATTATCAATACGATCCATGACATCGATGATAAAATAGATATTATCATTAACGCAACGCCCTCTGGTATGTTCCCTGAAAATCATACGACTCCTCTGCCAGATTTTCAATTTTCTGCAGAACAGATTGTATTTGATATGATTTATCACCCTATCAATACGACATTATTAAATAATGCAAAAAATCTTGGCGCCAAAATTATTTCAGGATTAGATATGTTTATTGGTCAGGGCATTCGACAAATAGAATTATGGACGGGAAAAAAATTATGCGAAGGTTGGAAATCCCACGAAATTGAAACGATACTCAAAAAAGGTTTGGTATGAATTATACCATTTTAAAAAAATTGCCGTCGTTGCAAGAAATGATTTCAGATTACCCTTTATCACACACGGCACATGAAAAAATAGAAAAAGATCGACAAGAGATAAAAAATATTTTGGAAGGCAAAGATCCACGTTTATTAATAATTGTAGGCCCATGTTCTGCGTGGCCTAAAGACGCAGTGTTAGAATATGCTGAAAAATTATTAACAGTGAACGAAAAAGTGACGCACGCATTAAAATTGGTAATGCGTGTTTATATTCAAAAACCGCGGACCATTAAAGGATGGATGGGACCTTCTTATCAACCGAATCCATTTGGCGCACCGTGTATTTTGGAGGGTATTCGATATACTCGTGAAATGATGGTGAAAATTGTCGAAATGGGATTGCCTATTGCAGATGAAGCTTTATTTACTCATAATTTTAGAGGTTTTTTAGAATTATTATCTTGGGTTGCCATAGGTGCGAGAAGTGCAGAAGATCAAGAGCATCGCATTTTTGCTTCATTTATTGATTGTCCTGTCGGTATAAAAAATCCAACGCATGGCTCCCTCGCCATTAGTGTAAATAGTATTGTGGCGTCCCAAGCTAAACATGTCACATTTTTTGAAAATGATGAAATTGAAACGCATGGTAATCCTTACGCACATTTGGTACTGCGAGGGAGTTATTATGAGCCTAATTATTCTATTTCTCATTTATCGGAAGTAAAAAAATATATGGATAAGCATACGATAAAAAATGAAGCTATCATTATTGACGCAAGCCATGATAATTGTTTGGTGAATGGTAAAAAAGCTTATCAAATGCAAGGAGAGATTATTTTTAATATTTTGGATGAATTAAAAAAATATCCCGACTTAAAAAAATTAATGAAAGGATTCATGATTGAAAGTTTTATTAAAGAAGGTAATCAATCCATGAATGCTGATTTTGTCGACTTGGGAGGATTATCCATCACTGACCCCTGTTTGGGTTGGGATGAAACTGAAAAATTACTTTTTTCATTAGCTAATAAAATTGAGATGAGTGTATGATGAAAACTCTCGTGGTGAAACATGCCAATTCTCCCACTTCGTATCCTATATTTATTGAACAAGGTTTATTAAAAAATTTATTTTGGTTGCCAAAGCATATTCAGCAAATTGTGATTATAACGGATAATAAAGTTAAAAAATTATATGCGCAAAATTTATTAAAATCTTTACAAAAAACAAAGAAAAAAGTGTTATTGTTGAGTTTTCCTTCTGGTGAAAAAGCAAAAAACTATCAAATGAAACATAAACTCGAGCAAAAAATATTATCTAAACATTTTGATCGTGATGCCTTTATTTTAGCGCTGGGCGGAGGAGTGGTAGGAGATATTGCGGGTTTTATCGCAGCAACTTATATGCGTGGTATTTCGTATATTCAAATTCCAACGACATTGTTGGCGATGGTGGATAGTAGTATTGGTGGCAAAACGAGTATTAACACCTCACTCGGAAAAAATTTAATTGGCGCATTTTGGCATCCTTCATCCGTCATTATTGATCTACATTGCTTAAAAACATTGCCACAAAAGCATTTAATCAATGGTTTGATTGAGGCATTAAAAATATTTATTATTTACGATAAAAATAGTTTTCAGTTTTTTGAAAAAAATATTCATGATATTTTGAATGGAGAGGCTGCGAGCCATCAAATTATTTTTTCAGCGATTCGTTTGAAGTCACAAATTGTGACCCAGGATGAGAGAGAAAAACATCTGAGATCAATTTTAAATTTTGGTCATACTATTGGTCACGCATTAGAAACCTTATCCAATTATCGACTTTTACATGGAATTGCTGTGGGATATGGAATATTAGTGGAATCGAAAATATCTGAAATATTGGGTATGCTTTCCAGAGCGGATTATTTTAAAATTTCACAATTGCTAATGAAGTTAGGTATCCACCCAAAAAAATTAAAAACATTTAATTTGCAAAAAATTATTGCCTTAACTCAATTGGATAAAAAAGCGAAAGAGGAAAAAGCGAAGTATGTACTTTTAAAAAAAATCGGGAAAATTCATCACAAAAGTAAACAATTTGCTTTTGATGTTCCAAATAAAGTGATAGAGCATGCTTTTTTTGCAGTAAGTGAGATGACAAATGCCGGGAAATAGTTTTGGTCAAATTTTTAGAATTACCACCTGCGGTGAATCTCATCATGGCGCGCAAGGTGTTATTGTAGATGGATGTCCGGCTCTCCTCGATATTAGTGTCGATGATATTCAAAAGGAGTTGGACAGGCGAAAGCCCGGGCAAAGTTTTATTACGACGGATCGACGAGAAAGTGATATTATTCACATTCTATCGGGTGTTTTTAAAGGTAAAACCACTGGGACGCCTATTTTATTGTTAGCTTATAACGAAGATATGCGACCGGAAGATTATGAACTTTTGAAAAATATCTATCGACCCTCTCATGCAGATTATACTTATCAGATGAAATATGGTATACGAGATTATCAGGGAAGTGGTCGGGCGAGTGCTCGTGAAACACTCGCTCGAGTTGCTGCGGGCGCGATTGCCAAAAAATATTTACAACAAAAACTAAATATTGAAATTTTTAGTTATGTTGAACAAGTAGCAGATATTCGCACTGATATGGATTATCATGAAATTTCTGCCGAAATGATTGATAAAAATATCATTCGTTGTCCTGATGCCAATGTCGCAAATAAAATGATTGCGTTAATTGAAAAAGTAAAAAAGGAAGGTGATTCCGTAGGTGGCATAATTAAAGGCGTCATTCGTGGTGTACCGATAGGATTAGGAGAGCCTGTTTTTGATAAATTGTCTGCCGATTTAGGCAAAGCGATGTTAAGCATTAATGCAGTTAAGGGATTCGAAATCGGAAAAGGGTTTGCAAGTGTTTTGATGCGTGGTAGTGAGCATAATGACCTACTTCATATTCAGAATGGAAAAGTAAATTTTACAACTAATCATTCAGGTGGAACATTAGGAGGAATATCTACCGGTCAAGATATTTATTTTAGAGTAGCATTTAAACCAGTGGCAACGATTGCAAAAATGCAGTCGACGATTACATCTGAAGGAACTTCAACAAATTTAGAGATAAAAGGACGTCATGATCCTTGCGTTTTGCCACGAGCGGTTCCCATTGTTGATGCAATGTCCGCATTAGTTGTAATGGATCATTACTTACGATATAAGACAGAGAAAGAAAAAACTTAAATCGAGATGGAATTATCGAGGTATTCACTTACTGATGATGAAATATCATGAATGCAAAAGTTTTTTTTTCAATCAATATGACAAAATAAAAAATAAATTCGTACCTCAATTTGTTTCGAAAACCACGTGGAAAAAACTCCCTAATATTTTTGACGGAGCTTTCATCAATGCGTTTGGAATGGATGTTTTTTTTGAGACAGTTCTAAAATTTTTTGCGCCTCAATTTGGATGTCATTCCATGTTCAATATGCTGAAGTATGTTACAAACAGTTCAGTATTTTTTATGACGATATATTATGAATTTTATGCTTATAAGATAAATATCTATGATTCCGCTAAAAAAGTCATTTATCATGCGAGAGAAGCCAAAATGATAATGGAAGAAATATTAATGCAAGATCGTTTGTTATTAGAGGAAAGTGGATATGGCGGAGATAAATCTTTTTATATTAATTTACCATCTAATAGTCAGACAGAAAAAAATGGCAATAAAAAAGATATGATAAATGAATTTTCCATTCGATCATGGATAAATAAATCACGTCTTTTGAGTGTGCCTTTATTGTTTATGAGTATTTTTCCTTTGCCATATTTATCTTTTATCATGCTTGTCATTAATGTGTATCGATACCATTTACATGATGAAATGAAAACAGAAGTTGAAAAGCAACGGACTTTTTTACAAATCGAGATTAAGACGCTTAAACATAAAATTCGAGAACTTGAATTTCAACTAGGCACCGAAGAAAATTTAAATAACACATTACTAGAAGCTAAAAAAATGGTTAACCAAGAAATCATGATGGCGAACAGTGATTTTTCGTTTGATTTTCCACATTTTCCGCCATTTTATCTCTTTTTAGAGAGTGACGTGAATGTCATGTTATCCAGTTTTTTACAAGGATTAATATCTGCAAAAGGCACTCACATTATCAGTCATTTTTTTTGGCCTGAATGGATTATATTTAATTTTTTTATTTCTATCGGTATTCTCTTTGAAATAACCTATGATGAATATTGTCAATCCAAGATGAAAATGCAATTTCAAAAGGAGATAAAAGAATTAGCTAGAGAATTATCGGTTTTGCAAAAAAATAAAATTTCAATTGCAGAAGCTATTATGATTTATCAAAAAGAATATTTAAAAGATTCTCTCGCTCCCGAAAAAGAAATTGAATCACCTTTATATTTCGCAAATGATCATGATACAATGCGATCTTTTACCGCGGATCATAAAAATAGTCAAAATTTTTTTATGGAAATAAATGAATCCAATCGAAGGAAAATGTGATGACGGAATATTTTGGGGAATTTTTTGGGACCATGATGTTAATTATATTAGGCAATGGAGTCGTTGCAGGTGTTTTATTAAAAGAAACGAAATCCTATAATGCAGGCTGGATTGCGATTACCACCGGATGGTTTGTTGCGGTTGTAATTGGAGTTTTTGTTGCGCAATCAGCGGGTTCACCTAATGCGGATATTAATCCCGCGGTCAGTTTTGCTAAATATTGTTTACGTATTTATACATTAGATAAAATGTTTTGTTTTATGTTAGCGCAACTTACCGGCGCTTTTGTCGGTGCAGTGTTTGTTTGGTTGGCATATTTACCGCATTGGAAGGTCACAGAAAATAGTGATCATAAACTCATGATTTTTTCAACAAAGCCTGCGATACGTTCTTATCCTTCGAATTTTATCTGTGAATTCATTGCAACGATGGTATTAATTATTGGTGTAGCAAGTATTTTTGGGAAAGCAACACCCAGTGGTCCAGTAAGTGGTCTTGGTGCATATCTAGTTGGTGTTTTGGTGTGGGGAATTGGATTGTCGTTGGGCGGTCCGACAGGCTATGCTATTAATCCTGCGCGGGATCTTGGCCCTCGTATTGCACATGCGTTACTGCCGATATCTGGAAAAGGTTCTTCTGATTGGTCATATGCTTTTGTTCCTATTGTAGCGCCAATTTTAGGTGCGTGGATTGCAGCGGTTATATGGCGAGCGGTATTTATTTAATGAAAGCTCTGTCTCGTTCTTTTTATATTAAGGATAATCCCGATGTTTCAAAACCTTAGGAAATAGTTTCACTCTATCTTTACTTTAGTTACACTAGGATAAAGCTAAGAGGTTTTTAAAGGAAATGTAAATGCAGCGGGATTTATTTTATCGACTCGGAAGATTTATTCATCACTATCGTTGGTTTGTTATTTTCATTTTCTTTTTTATTATTGTTGCCTGCTTACCATTTACTCCTAAAATAACTGATCCTTTTAAAGATATTGGTTTTGTTGATCAAAGTTCGGAAAGTGAGCTTGCTAATAAAATATTAAATAAAAAATTTGGATATAGCTATAATCAATTTATTGTTATGTACCACAGCGATAATCTGCGCGCCACAGATCCAGAATTCATTAGCCAAATAAAAAAATCGCTATCAGATTTTAAAAATTTTCCTACTAAACATCAAATTATCTATCCTGATCTTGATAATAAACAAATTTCTAAAGACAAGCATACAGCCTATGCTGTCATTCTTTTTGAAGGAGATAAAGAAACCAGTCAAAAATTATTAAAAGATTTTAAGCTTACTTTAAATGAACCTATTGACTTAGAAATGCGGGTTGGTGGAGAACCCATTTTTTTGGATGATACAAGAAGTCAAACGCAAACGGATTTATTCAAGTCTGAGTATATCGCAACGCCAGTTGCAATCATCACGATGCTTATTGTTTTTGGAACTTTAATTGCGGCAAGTATTCCTATTGTACTCGGTGCCGTATGTGCTTTTTTAATATTAATGACTCTTTTTGCCTTAGGACATATTTTTTCATTATCCGTTTTTACTTTAAATATTGCGTTATTACTAGGGATTTGTCTTAGCTTAGATTATGCATTATTAATAGTGAGTCGTTTTAGAGATGAATTAAGTCATCGAGCGACAGTTGAAGAAGCATTAGCTATTACGCAATCTACTGCCGGCAAATCTGTTTTCTTTAGTGGATTGGCAGTTTTTATCAGTTTAAGTGCGTTACTTTTATTTAAAATTGATGTGCTTTTTTCGGTGGGGATGGGTGGACTTGCTGCAGTTTCAATGGCCGTACTCAATGCAATTATTTTATTACCTGCGGTCCTTGCTATTTTAAATAATAAAATTAATCGGTTCCCTATACCATTTTTTAAACCTAAAGTAAGACAAGATAATCCTTATTGTAGATGGATAGTGACTAAAGTCGTTAAAAGGCCTTTGCTTTGTTTCATTACCATTTTAGTGATATTGCTCGCATTGGGATTTCCTTTTTTACATGTAGAGATAGGGATTTCAGATTTTCGCATTTTGCCGAAAAATTTAGAAAGTAGACAAGTATTCGATATTTTTGAATCTAAATTTGGTGAAAGTTATTTGTCTCCTATTTTAGGAATTGTTAAATCTAAAAATGGTAGTATCCTAACGGAAAAAAATATTAGCGCTTTATACGATTTTGCGAATGATATTAAAAATGATGCACGTGTTGATAAAGTGAGTAGTATTGTCAGTACCGTTCCGCGATTGACTAAATTAGAATATCAAAGATTATATGCATTACCTAAATCACAATTACCCGAAGAAGTTCAAAAACTTCTGAAAATGACGACAAATCATAATCTAACTGTCGTCACTATTGTAAGCAAAACCGAAAGCACTTCACCAGAAACAACAGCGCTTATTAATGAATTACGACATAAAAAGCTTAAAGATAATCTTAAGCTGGAAGTCACCGGGGCATCTGCAAATACCGCGGATGTGTTGCATAGTATTAGTAAAACATTTCCCTATGCATTTTTGTGGATTATTACTTTTACCTATATTATTTTATTATTATTTTTGCGATCTGTTATTTTGCCGTTAAAAGCAATTTTAACCACTATCCTCAGTTTATTTGCAAGTTATGGTGTATTAGTTCTCGTTATCCAAAAGGGATATCTGCATCATTTACTTCATTTCGAACCGCAAGGCATGCTTGATATTAGTTTGCTTATTATTATTTTTTGCGCTCTTTTTGGAATATCGATGGATTATGAAGTATTTTTGCTAACACGTATAAAAGAGTGTTATGAGCAAAGCCATGATAGTATTAAAAGCATTGTATTTGGTATTGATCGCAGTTGGAAAATTATTACCAGTGCAGCGATTATTGTTATACTCATTTGTTTTTCGTTTATGTCAGCAGATATTTTAATTGTAAAAGCGTTTGGATTAGGGATAGCTGTTGCGGTTTTCGTAGATGCCTACATTATAAGAACGCTACTAGTTCCTGCGACCATGACTTTATTAGGGGATTGGAATTGGTATTTACCAAAATGGCTAGATAAATTATTACCGAACATTTCATTTGATCCAGAAATTGTAGAATAATCTTCGGTAAATTATTTTTTTATTTTACCAACCATGAATCGATAAACAAAATTAGATTCTTCATTTTCTAAATGTTGTTCGAGTTGGCTATCACGGTCAAAATAAGGAGAAATGGCGTCTGGCACGGCATGATTGCTCATAAATTTACGAATACAGAATCTCGCTGATGAATTTGCAGAATGTACAATGCCTTGTAACAATTTTTCAAAATCATGTTGCGGCATATAAGAAGCAATATCTGACATGGAAAAACAATCAAATTGATTGGGTTCAATTTGATGAATGTATTCAATAATGTTTCCGGTCTGAAAAGTCAATTTATGAATGTTCGAACGAATTTTTGTATATCCTGAAAATGTTAAATAAGGAAAATAAGCATCTTCAAGTACTTTGCCAGTAAGAACAAGTTGGATTAACGCGCTTTTTTTTGCGGGGTAATGTTGTAAGTATTTTAGCATTCTTTGATAAATATATTGTCCTGGTTTAATGGAAGGATCTAAAAAAGAAATCACTCCAGGATCATTTAAAATAATTTTCATTAAAAGCGGATTTAGAAAAATATCGAAAAATTTGCGCCACCATTTGGTATCCCATTTTAATGAAACATATTCACGCTGTTTTTTCGGATCATCAAAAGATAAAAGAGTATTGATTTCCTTGCGTCTTACGAAATAAATGAATTTCGCGCCAAAATGCGTAAGTTTCTCAACTCTACCTTGATAAATAATTCCTTTCATAATCATTTTTTTATGATTTTCCCAGTATATTTTTGCTTTTGAAGAAAGGTGGGATTTGATTTTTGTGAAGGTTCCGATTCGATGTGCGCTTTCCGTGCAGCCCAAGAAAGCTAAATATTCTTCATAATCTAATAAGGATAATGCCGCGATTTTAAGCTCTAAAAGATAATTTTGGATAGGATTCATGTCGATTGAAAAAACACTTTCGCAATCAGATAATAAGAGATGTAGAGGGCGGTCCCCACTGGCAGTAACGCATAGAATCTTATTCCCCGAAGTAATACGTAAAGCTTGTTCTTCAACACTCCAGTCTTCATTTCCAAGACTATAATTTAAGCGGTTATAAAAATCCATTTCTATCCTTCTTTTGGCGATCCTATGCTATTAAGATACAATATTACCTTAACTCATAAGGATTGGAAATGAAAATAGAATTGAATGATTTTAATGTTATAGAGGGATTTCCTGCCATTATTACGCCGCGAAATAGTAGCATTTCATATGAGAAATTTATAAGACAAATAGAAGATGCGAAAACTGAATTCATGCAAATTTTACTAAGATGTGGCGCTCTCCTTTTCCGTGGATTTCCTGTGAAGTCAGCCAATGCGTTTTCGGAATGTATTCAAAAATTACAATTTGGAACTTTTGTTAATTATATTGGAGGTGATAGTCCACGTGACAGGGTAGAGCATGGTGTTTACACATCTACAGAAGCACCTCCTTCTATTCACATACCGTTACATCAAGAATTATCATTTATTAAAAAATTTCCTCGCCATATTTATTTCTTTTGTGAATTAGCGCCAAAAGAAAGGGGCGAAACGATTATCGCTGATGCAAGAAAAATATATCAAGCATTTGATGCTGATTTTCGCAATCGATTTCAGCAAAAAGAATTAACTTACATTTCAAGGTATTATTACAAAAGTAAAATTATGTCACTATTGAATAGTTATCAGCGCTCACATAAATCTTGGATTGAAGTATTTGAAACCGATAAAAAAGAAGAAGTGGAACTTCAATGTTTACAAAATAATTTTGCTTGGCGTTGGCTTAAAAAAGATTGGATTGAAATACGACAAACGCGACCTGCTTTGCATACACATCCAATTACAAAGGAAAATGTCTGGTTTAACCAGGCACATTTATATGATTTTAGTCCTAGGTTGCTTGGATTAAAACGTTATATTGGAGAAAGACTTTTTTATCGTAAGAATACCCGATTACATGAAATTCGATTTGGGGATGATACTAAAATTAGACGGAAAGATTTATATCATATTTTAGATGTATTAGATCAAAATACTGTGGCTTTTCCCTGGAAAAATAATGATTTCCTTGTTTTAGATAATATTTTAGCAATGCATGGACGAGCAACATTTCAAGGAAAAAGAAGAATTTTAACTGCATTAACTTCTTAAGTTTGCAAACGCTCCCAACGGAGCGTTTTTCCCAAAATAGGATTTTTGATATAAGCCCGAAATAACATTTGCTCATTATTCTTGGAAAGCTTAATTTTACAGTTATAGGTATTACCAGAATCTGTATCTAGAACTTCACCATTTTTCCACTCAGAATTCATGAATTGTAATCCATGAATAATTGTCATACCCTCTAACGATTTATTTTTATTGATACCTTTGCAGTGATCGCATAACTGGGAATGAGGCATATCATCTAATATTTTGTAAATATCAGCACGATATTCGTTATCGACGCGATAAAATTTAATAATGGTGCGAGGGTGATGTCTTAAATCGAAGGTTTTCCAAAAACCTTCAATCGCCTGAGGCTCTGATGCGAAAGCCAAGGAAACAAAATAAAAGAGAACAATAAAATATTTCATTATCTTCCAAGATTTAAGGTTGCAAGCAAAAAATCCTATTGATAGAATATCAAACGGATTTAAGGATTACTATTTATATGTGAGGTTATGGATGAAAAGGATTTTCGTTTTTTTTGCCTGTTTTCTTAGTTTGAATGCCTTTGCTAACGCAAATCATTTCGCTCCAAAATCTTGCTCCCAAGCGCCTCCAGTCTCAGATATTAATTTTTGCCCTCAATTTAAATCGATCGCTTCATGCCATTGTCAAGCTGATGGTGGTTTACCTGCTGGAATGTGTTCAGACATGTCGGTTATCTACGACAGAATGATTGCAACATTCAAAACACAGCAAGCTGCATGTGAATGGCAGCATAAAAATAGCGTTCCCTATCGTGCTGAAGTTTCCGAATGTATGGACGATTGGGATTGTTATCGTACGGGTAACTATCGTTTGGGCAAATGCAGTGTTTTGTGGGACCACTGCGAATAAAGCATTGCGATAATACATGAATAAAATAAAATTATTATGTTTACTCGCGGGTTTTTATTGCTCCGCGAGTTTAGCTTTGCCTATCACACAAAATAAATATGAAAATGTTTTTCATTATCCATTCTACGTGGGCGTTACTTTTGCTTATGGAGCCACCACTTGGGGATTTTTAATTCCTAAAGATTCTAATACTGCATTGAGTGTATCAACGCCAACAGAGGTCCGAGAAAGTGGCGAAGAATGGGGAATTGTTGCAGGCTATGAATTTATTCCTTCATTTGCTTTGGAATTAAGTTACGATCATTATCCTCGCGCAAGAGTAACGTTTGATTCACTCAGTTTACTTTCATTTGAAAATGATGGCTTAACGACATTTTACACGGATACGGAAAGTCTTTCCTTAGTGGGGAAATTTATGGTTTTAATTCCTCATAACGAATATTTTAGGGCTTATGCAAGCGCAGGTGCCGCTTTAGTACATAGAAATGATATTATTACTGACAAATATCTTTTATCTCCAAAATTTGGTATAGGAGGTAATTATGTGATGAATGATTTTGTTGGTATGGAATTCGGGATAGACTACACCGCAGGCACCGGTGAGTCTGAAATGAGTCCTGCTGAACATTTCATTCCATTTTTGTATTCTGTATATACGCGGCTAATTTTACGTTTCTAAAATGTATTCTTATTGAAATGATTTCATAAATAATTTTTAATAATAATATTCCCCATATGCTCCAAAAAATAAAACTTAATAAATTGGCCCATACAAGTCCTCTAAATTCAATATCAACTTTATTAGCCGTGGAGGGTTCTGGTGTAATTCCCGCTAATAAGTATGAACCTTTCATAACACCATAATAAGGTACTACTTTTCCATTTAATTTTATTTGTAATAATTTAGGATAATAAAGAATAGGTAATTCTAGTATTTTAATATCTTTACCGATATTTAATTCACAATGCGTAATAGCTTTATTAAGTTGACAATGCTTTTTTACATCCACTACATCCATGGTATCGAGGGGAGAGGCAAAACCACTAATATACATTTTTTCAATAGGTATTACAGGCGGTATTTCGGTTGTAGGATCGACTATTTTAAATTGAAAATGAAATTTATCTGTATTTTGAAAGGATGCGTCTTTGTAAGATAAAGGAAATGTCCAATGGAATTTTCCAGTTTTTTTAAATGTAAATCGCGCTATTTCTTGATCATTTAGCAATGCAATCATGTATTGCTCTTTGATGTCGATAGGTATAATGCCTTCAACTTCTATGATAGGTTTATATGCATAATCGAGTAAAGCTTTTGTAATCGCATATTTTTCATTAAAATGTAGCCTATTTCCTAACATCAATAAATCAATATTCATCGTATCGATGTGTTTTACAAATTGTGGATTTTTTATAAAATTAATGGAATAAGTAGTGTTATTATAAATAAGTAAAGGTTTTTGTAAAAATTCAGTGAGATTTATGTTTGAATTATTAATCGTAGGAAAATAAGCACTAGTCGATATAACAATTAATAAGATACCAATAACAGTATGTCGTAAATCGAGTTTATTTTTAAATAACCAACAAATCCCCCAGCCAAATAATAACGCACCAATCCAAATTACTTGACCGAGTAAACGCCAATTATATTGTCCGACAAAAAATATATGCGGTAGCCATTTCCAAAAGTTAAAAGGTGTCCATGTCATTAAAAAAGCAATACTAAAGAGAATCACAAAGAAAGGTAGCCAATAATTTGCTCTTTTATTCTGAATGGTTAAGCGATGCATGATCGCATATATCGATATAACAAAACCCATTAACATTACCCAGCCAATGGAAGGATGGTTGTAAATTAAATCCTCTTGAAAATGTTGCGCGCCCGGGAATATTAAATTCGCAAAAACAGGCTTAAATATCATGAAATTAAGAGGGTCAGACATTGTTCCGTTGATAATTAAATATTTTCCTAAAAGATTTACGGGACCTAAATACCACATCGCAAGTAACAATGCTAATCCGAAGGCCGACCCAACATGTAATAAATTTTTAAATCTTTTTCTATTTGCAATGGCCACTATTAGAAAAAGAATACCGAGAAAAAACGCACTATAGAAAAATGTCACGATGTGAGTAGTTATTAAAAGATACCAGCTTAAACTTGTTAGTAATAAGGTTTTGAGTTTTGCAGGATATAAAAACCTTTGTAATGTGTAAAATATAACAGCTGGTAAAATTCCTAATGCAACAATTTCACTTAAATCGGCAAAGTTATTTATTACGATGATAAAGTATGGAGAGGTAAGATAAGTTAAACTTGCCAAAATCGCTGCAGGTTTAGATTTCACAAACCAATACACTAAACGATTCATGTAAATTCCACCGATTAATAATCCAAGCCACATCGTTAATTTATAAGCGATCAGTGGATTTTTCGGCGTGATAAATTGATAAATTAAACCTGCTACGGTATAGGTTGTTGGTGAGTAAAATTGAAAAATAGGATAACGATATCCTAAGCTTTCGAGTGGGGCAATGCGTAACGGAAATTGTCCTTCTGCGAATGCCATTTTTGCTTGCATAATACTTGCTAAATGATTGACGTAATCTGCAATTCCGGGGATGTAATTTTCAGTAGCGATGGGTGAAATAAGACTTGCTGCGATAAATGAATAAAATAAAAAAAATAGTATTTTTGATTTCCATTCGTGATTTATTAAAAACATTTATTTGAAATCCTTTTATAATAAACTTTAGTTTCAATATGTTACGTTAAAACCCTTTTAATTGTCGATCATAATTGTCAGGCTGTTTTTTTATTGATTACAAATGATAAATATGAGCTTATATTTAACATTTGCAAATATATTTTTTAAGCATGAGTAGCATAATTATTTCATTTATAAGAAAATAGTTCTTGAAAATGTAAACGGATAAGGATATCCCGTCGGTGCTAGATAAACTGAACTCTTATGTTCTGGAAGCTAAACAGTTTGTTTTAAAACAAATTGGTGGTAATTCAAAGGGTAAAGTTTCCTTAACAGATCTTTTATGTATTTCCATTTTACCAAAAGAAGTTAATATTGCATTTGCACATAAAAAACAAAATAAAACTGAGCTCGAATTTTGTGAAGCTTTTCCCTATGATGATTCCACGCAATTGTCGGCAGTTTTTGCTAGCATCATTAAAAAACACGATTTAAAAAATGTAAGAACTTCTCTCATTCTGCAACCAGATGATTATCAATTACTAGTCACTGATGCGCTACCTGTTCCGCCTTCTGAATTTCAATCTGCCATTCGTTTTAAAATTAAAGATCTTTTGCATTATCCAATTAATGATGTTGTTATTGATAATTTTCCAATTCCAAAAATCAAAGCTGATAGTCCCTTAAAGATTATGATTGTCGCATCACAGACAAGTAAACTTTTAAAATTAACAGAAATGATGCATGAAGTAGGCTTAGATTTAGTTATTATTGATATTCCCGAGCTCGTATTGAGAAATGTTTTATCGTTATTTGAGAAAGAAAATCAAAGTGCTGTATTAATTTATGTCCAAGAAAAAAGTATTGAATTGTTAATTACTTCCCAAAAACAAATTTTTATTGTGCGTAAACTAATGTTTAGCTTAGGACAAACAAATCAAGATGCTGAAGTCAGTGAGGAAGAAGTCGAAAGACTTTCATCCGAAATTCAACGTTCATTTGGTTATTATCAAAGTCAATGGCGTCAACCATTACCCGGAACCGTCATTTTTGCGTCATCGAAAACGTTTAAGACGGATGTGCTTACATTGCTTTCTCAGCAATTAAAAGTCTCTGTTGAAATGATAAATTTATCTAGTCATATTGAAATAATAAAACCTTTGAATTCTAGAGAAATAGGAAGATTTTTACCAATTATTGGCGGTATTTTGCGAACAACGGATTAATGTATGCAGCAAATTAACTTATATCGATTATTGCCGAAGGAAGCAGGCTCACTGCTTTCACAAAAAAAAGTCATTATCTATTATGTCTTTTTTACTTTTTTATTATTGCTGCTATATTCACATACGGAATCGCAAAGAACAAAATTAGAATCTGAATTCAATGGAATGACAGGTGAAGTTTCCAGTTTACAAAATCAATCTATTCAACTCGCACAAAAATATCCAACAAGTAATGCCGATGAATTACAAAAAATTATTAAGGATTTACAAACGCAATTAGATAATAAAATTAGTGCGATTGACCTTTTGGTATTGAATGCAAATTTTTCTTCTTATCTAACAGGTCTTGCAAGTGCAACAACAAGCGGTGTTTGGTATACAGAAATTGATTTTGATCGTGGAATAAATAGTATTAGTCTTAAAGGACTTGCAGTGCAAGCTGTACGCTTGGCAGATCTTTTGGATCAGCTCGCTAAACCTTCTATTTTTCATTCTTACTCATTTAATTTACAAGAAATTGAACAAGAAAAATTACCGGCCACTTTTCATGTTATAAGTAAAAGAGCACAGCAATTATGAAAGAGAGAATAGTACTAGCCAAAAAATGGATCATGGGCCGAAGCCAGCGTGACCAATTTTATATTTTTTTGGCGGGGCTTGGTTTTATCTATTTCATGTTTGTAATATTCTTCTATCATCCCCTGCTGCATGAAAACACTGATTTAAGCTCAAAAATCTCAGATTTAAATTCGCAAAAAAGTTCTATCCAACAACAAATGGATACCGTCTCGCATGCAATTGAAGATCCTATTTTTATTCAAATGATTGATGAGCAAAAAAGATTAACCGAAAATTTACAAATTGTAGAATCTAAATTATTAAGATTAAAACCAAGAATAATTCAAGCCAAAAATATTCCAAGCATTATCGATAATATTTTAACGGTTGCAAATCCAAGTATTGATTTCGTTAAATTAGAAGAATTACCCGTAGAGGCATGGTTAAAAGGAGATGTTGATAAAGCGACGCTTGCAGAAATTGTCAATCAAGATTTGTATCAACATTCATTTAGAATTGAATTTATCAGTGATTATTTTAACACAATAAATTATTTTAAAAGTATTGAAAAACTTCCATGGCCAATCTATTGGGATAGTATGGAATATACAGTTCAAAAATATCCATTGGCTGATGTTATTATTAAATTTCACGTATTAAGTATTCAAAAGAGCTAAAAATGGTGAATAAATTAATTTATTTTTTGACATGCTTATTGATTACCTTTGAAGGGCCGTTGGTTTTTGCGGAATTACGCGATCCAACTACTCCACCCATGATAAATGGTAAAAATACACCACAAATAAATTCTAGTATGTTCTTGGTGACAGGCATTATTAACGCGGGGGATCGTAAACTTGCAATAATTAATGGAGAGTATAAAAAAATTGGCGATGAGGTTTTAGGTAGTCGCATCATAGATATTGGTAATAATACAGTGCAGCTTGAGGGACCTAGTGGTAAAATAACTCTATTTCTTCTAGGTAAACCAATTAAACACGTGGCTAAGGAAGATATGTGATGCAGAATGGACATCGACGTTTCATCAGATTTTTCCTCATTATTTTCATTTTAATTAATTCGGGGTGTAATACACAAAAAATAGTTGAACCACGTCATGGCATGGCTGCCGATCAGATGATACACGAAGTGAAAAAAGGAATAAAAATCGATGAAGCTATGGCAAAAAAGCAACAACAACATTATGTGCCATCCTCCGTCAGCAAAGCATTATTAACGACGCACATGAAAAGCAATGGTAACGCTTTAGGTTATCGTCCTCCGAAACGTTTTGATATTTCAGCAAATAACATCCCAGCCCGTGATTTCTTTATGAGTTTGGTTGAGGGAACGCCTTATAACATGGTCGTTAATCCTAAAGTGGATGGGACCATTTCTTTAGAATTAAAAAAAGTAACGATTCTTGAAACATTAGAAGCAGTAAGAGATGCTTATGGATTTGAATTCCATAGAAATTCCTATGGTTTTGAGGTATTGCCAGCAAAACTTGAAACGAAAATTTTTACAATGAATTATTTAGATATTAAGCGCTTAGGAAAGTCCGTGACAGAAATGACGTCGGGGCAAATATCGGAGCAAGTCAGTAGCACAGCAGTTGGTGGATCAGCTTATTCTCCGACGCCTATTGCAACAGGTGGTACGCAATCTGTCACATCTGGGGTAACTGTCGATACACGTGTTGATGCGAATTTTTGGAAAGCATTAGAAACTTCCTTAAAACAAATTGTGGGTAACCAAAATGGCCGTTCTATTGTCGTTAATTCACAATCGGGTGTCATTATTGTTCGTGCATTCCCAAGAGAATTAAAGCAAGTGACGCGGTATCTAGATCGTATTCAGACAAACATGAATCGACAAGTTATTATTGAAGCAAAAGTATTAGAGGTGCAATTGGATTCGCAGTTTCAAGCAGGCATTGACTGGCATTTATTAGGAAATATTGCTGCAAATCACGGCGGTGTTGGACAAACGAGTTTACTTAGTTTTGCGAATACCAATACAGACCTCACTGATTTTGATGGTATTTTTACTTTACGTATTAATGGTAATTTTGGTGTATTAATTAAATTATTACAAAATCAAGGAAATGTGCAGGTTTTATCTAGCCCTCGTATTTCCACGGTTAATAATCAAAAAGCGGTTATTAAAGTTGGTCAAGATCAATTTTTCGTCACGGGAGTTTCAACGACATCTGGCGGTACGACAGGGACAGTAGGAGGTACATTTTTCCCTCAAGAAAATATTGATTTAACGCCTTTCTTTTCTGGTGTTACATTGGATGTGACTCCACAAATCAGTAATGATGGTGACATTGTTTTGCATATTCATCCAACAGTCAGTTTAGTGAGAGATCAAGAAAAAACAATAGTTTTAGGAAATAACGGAATAAGTTCTCAAAACAATACATTTGTACTTCCCCTCGCACAAAGTACCATTCGCGAATCAGATAATATTGTTCGTGCGAAGAGTGGTCAAGTCATTGTGATTGGTGGTTTATTGCAGAATGACATGCGTGAAGAAACAGCGGGTGTACCTATATTATCTCAGATTCCTTTTATTGGCCCTTTCTTTAGACGTACAGAACAATTATCTAAAAAAATCGAATTAGTCATTTTACTTCGTCCGATTATTGCGGATAACAAATCTTATACGACTGAATTAAAAGAAGCAGAGCGAACCTTAGGAAATATACGAAAAGGATTCCACCAAAATTCAATGTTAGATGTATTTGGAAATGAAGGTGAATTAGAAGACGGGGGATGTTGTTAATGTATTTGGAGCATTTTAAATTAAACGAGTTACCATTTGGGTTGACACCCAATACCGGATTTTTTTGTCACTTAAAGGGACATGAGGAAGCGCTGAACGTGTTATTGTTCAGCATACGAAGTGGTGAGGGTTTTATTAAAATTATTGGCGAAGTTGGGTCGGGAAAAACCTTACTTTGTCGAAAATTATTAGATAGCCTCGGAAATGAATTTTTTACAGCATACATTCCAAATCCTGATTTAAATCCTATTGAACTACGTCGCGCATTTGCACGCGAACTTGGTATTGATGTTGCAAAATTACAAGATCAACATGAATTGTTAACGATTATTTATCATCGTTTATTGCAATTGCATGAGCATGGAAAACAAGTCATTTTATTATTAGATGAAGCGCAAGCATTACCGCTTGAAACCTTAGAAGCGGTTCGATTACTTACGAATATTGAAACAGAAAAAAATAAATTATTACAAGTTGTTTTATTTGGACAACCGGAATTAGATGATCATTTAAGAAAGCCACAATTACGTCAATTGAACCAGCGCGTTACATTTTCCTATTATTTACCACTGATGACGCGTGAAGATCTTGACACTTATTTGTTTCATCGATTAGCAGTGGCAGGTTTTACGACGGGAGCAATGTTTGCTGAAAAAGCCCGAGACACATTATTTCGAGCCAGTCGGGGTGTTCCAAGAATTGTGAATATTCTTTGTCATAAAGCATTATTAGTAGCTTATGGTAAAGGGGAGGGAAAAGTCACAAATAAAATTATGCGTATCGCGATTATGGATACTGAGTTTGCAAAAGTTTCTCATAAAAAATGGATATGGATTTTGATTTCTATTTTTATTTTTATGGTTTTATTTTTATATAAAATTCAAGGAATCATTTGATGAGCTTAATTAATCAAATGCTAAAAGATTTATCTAAGCGTGCTAAACCCACGACAAATTCTGAATTAATTATAGCAGGACTATTTACCAATCTTAAAACCAAATCAAAAAAAAATATCTGGGAAATAAGTATTGGTGTTAGCATTTTTGTTTTATTATTATTGGTTGTTGCAGTAGGTATTCCACATTATTTTAAAAAATCAACGCTATATCCAGCGGTTATCAGTCAAAATGTCATTGAAATTCCTACCATTGTGAAGCAAAATTTTTCATCTATTCCAGGACCTTCCAACGCATCCAACGCATTATTAACAGGAATATCAGTCGAAGCAAATAGAGAGGTGACGAGTCTTCGGCTTTTATTAAATCAGGATGTTTTATATCGTGTTAATAAAATCGATGAAGATCAATTACAAATTGTGCTCGAAAATACACATCTTGTCACTAATCTGCCTCCCATCAACACGATTAATACTTCAATTAAAATGATCGAGATGCATCATGAAGCAAATGATGATTTAATACTTACGTTAACCTTGGTTAAAAATACTGAAATAGGTAATTTAGATTTATTGCATAGTCATGATCTTCCGGAATTGCGAATAGATTTAATAGAAAAAGTTTCTGAAGAAGAAATGCTTGTCGAAAAAAATTCAATAAAAAAAGTGCATGACGAATATTCTGTTGATGATGAATTTGAACGAGCAAAAGTTTTTTCTGGAGAAGGAAAAAACAATGATTCCATTCGTGTATTACAAACCATATTATCTTCAGATGCAGAGTATGTTCCCGCACGGACTTTACTTGCAAATATTTTATATGAGCAAGGGAATTTCGATAAAGCGGACGAAATTTTAAGAGAGGGATTATTGCAGCGTCCTTTATATCCACCTTATGTGCAACTCAAAGCAGAAATTTTAGTGGATCAGGGAAAAATTAAAGAAGCATTTCATTTATTGCAAAAGGCACCGCCAACATTGGAAGAGAATCCAGAATACCATGCATTGCTTGCTGCGCTATATCAACGATTGGGTAAATCACTGCTTGCAGAAGGATTATACGAGCAATTACTTAAAGTGGAGCCGTCTAATTCGCGTTGGTGGGTGGGTCTAGGCATTGCACGTGAAAGTCAAAATAAAAAACCTGAGGCATTAATTGCTTTTTCTAAAGCTTCAATGATAAGTTCCTTGTCCCCTGAATTGAGAAATTATGTAGATTCACGTATTTCGAGTTTGCAATGAAGGAGTATTTTGCATAATGGAAAAGAAGAAAATTCAAATAGGTAAAATTCTACTTGAGCAAATGCTTATTACGGAAGAGCAACTTGAAAAAGCAATGACTGAACAGAATCAATCGGGAAAAAAATTGGGACAAGCGTTAGTTGATTTAGGTTTTGTGGATGAAGATCAGTTATTGCAAGTTCTTTCGAATCAAATGAATATTCCTTTAATTGATTTACGTAATTATCCTATCAATCCAGAAGTGACAACCATTCTGCCAGAAGCAGAAGCGCGACGACTACATGCATTGGTACTAAGCAAAGATGATAATGGATATTTAGTAGGAATGGTTGATCCCTTAAATTTACCTGCATTAGATGATTTAGAACGTGAATTGCAACTACCACTACGACTTGCTATAGTGCGTGAAGGAGATTTGCAAAAAATTATTGATGTCACTTATCGCCATGGTTCTCAAATCGTAGATCTATCGCAAGAATTATCGGCAGAAATGGGACATCAAGATTTTGATATTTCGGAGCTTGCTGCGGGATTATCTTATGCTGATGCACCTGTTGTTAAGTTAATTCAATATATTTTCGATGATGCAGCAAAAGTAAATGCATCTGACGTACATATTGAACCTGACGAGCATGTTTTACGGTTACGTTTACGAATAGATGGTGTACTTCACGAACAAATTTTAAAACAAAAAAATATCGCTGATGCACTCAGTTTGCGATTGAAAATTATGGCGGGTTTGAATATTGCTGAAAAACGTATGCCACAAGATGGTAGATTTAGCGTAAAAATCCATAATAAAAACTACGATGTCCGTTTGTCTACTTTACCTGCGCAATATGGTGAATCCGTAGTAATGCGTTTACTGAATCAATCTGCCGAATTAATTAAATTAGATCAAATTGGGATGCCGAAAGATATTCTCGAAAAAATTCGTAGAGTCATGACGATGCCCAATGGATTATTATTGATGACAGGTCCAACAGGTAGCGGTAAGACAACTACCCTTTATGGTATGTTAGCTGAATTAAATACGCCTAATGTCAAAATTATTACCGTTGAAGATCCAGTCGAATATCGATTGGCACGGATAACGCAAGTACAAGTTCAAGCAAATATTCACTTAGATTTTGCACGGGTGCTACGTTCAATTTTGCGACAAGATCCCGATATTATTATGATAGGAGAATTGCGAGATCAAGAAACAGCAGAAATCGCAATGCGTGCTTCAATGACAGGACATTTTGTTTTTTCGACATTACATACGAATGATGCCGTAAGTAGCGCTGAACGTTTAGTGGATATGGGGGTAGAAAGTTATTTAGTAGCGAGTACCTTGCGGGCGATTATTTCACAACGTTTGGTGCGTCGAATTTGTCAAAACTGTCGTACCGATTATACACCCACCGCACAAGAAAAAATTTGGGTTTCAATGATGATGGGTGATCATCATGATCACATATCGTTTAAATACGGAAAAGGCTGCTCTTTCTGTTATCAAACTGGATATAAAGGGCAAATGGGAATTTTTGAACTTCTTGAAATGAATCAACCGTTAGCTGAAGCATTAAGGAAACATGATACACAAGAATTTAATCGTATTGTGAAAGAAGATATGCATCATCAATCGTTAATTGATAGCGCATTTCAATTAGTTAAAGAAGGTATTACAACTATTTCAGAAGTGATGTATTTTTCAGGTGACGTTTTACCGGAAATCAATGCGGAGATAAAAGAAAAAAAACTTGATGTTGAAATGGTTGAGGCAACTTAATTATGCCAATATTTAAATTTCAAGCTCGTAATCTTGAAGGACAATTAATAAAAGGTGAGCGAAGCGCACAATCTGCAGATGGTCTAACAGAACAATTATTTAAAGAAGGTATTACACCTATTCAAGTTTCTGAAAAAAAAGAAAAAGAAAGCATTTATCAACAATTGTCAAAAATGCTCGAATCTAAAAAAATACCAAATAATGAAATTGCATTATTTACACGACAAATTTACACGCTTAATAAAGCGGGCGTGCCAATTAGTAATTCCATTAAACATTTATCTAAAACTGCAAGAAGTCCACGTTTTTCACAAATTTTATTAAATGTTTCTGAAAGTTTAGAATCCGGTAAGGATTTAGCACAAGCCATGGAAGAGTATCCGGATGTATTTACGCCCCTCATTGTATCCATGGTTCGAATTGGTCAAAATACAGGTCAGTTAGATAATGCATTTTTGAGATTAACGCAATACTTAGAAATGGAAGGAAGCACTGTTAAACGTGTTAAAGCTGCGATTCGCTATCCCATTTTTGTGATGAGTGCGATTGGTATTGGTATTGTCATTATTAATATTTTTGTTATTCCAGCTTTTGCAAAAGTGTATGCAAAAGCTGGTATTCAATTACCTAAATTGACGACGATGTTAATTGCTTTTTCTGATTTTGTGTTGGCATATTGGATGTGGATTTTATCTATTGCTGCACTTAGTATATTTTTATTACTTCGCTATATTAAAACGCCAACTGGACAATATAAATGGCATAAATTGCAATTTAACTTGCCTGTTATTGGTGTGCTTATCAAACGGATGACGCTTCTTAGGTTTTCTGAAACTTTTTCCATTATTGTAAATTCTGGTATTCCCATTAATGAGGGCTTAAGTCTTGTGGCGCAAGCGATTAATAATCGTTATGCAAGAAGTGAAATTAATCATATGCAAGATGCTATACAGCGCGGTAGTAATATTTATCAAGCAGCTACTACATGTGATCTTTTTACAACTTTAGAATTACAAATGTTAGCGATCAGTGAGGAAACTGGAGAGTTAGGCGCAATGATGAGTGAAATTGCGCGTTATTATCAACGTGAGGTTGAGTACGATTTAAAACGTTTAACAGATGTTATGGAACCTATATTACTGGTTTCCATTGCTTGTATGGTATTATTATTAGCGTTAGCTGTTTATATGCCTATTTGGAATATGGTAAAATTGGTCCATAAATAGTTATTTAATTTAACTCAAAGGGAGATGGAAATATGTACAGGAAGTACTCTGGTTTTACGTTAATCGAACTTGTTATTGTCATCGTTATTTTAGGTATCCTTGGCGCTGTTGCAATTCCAACATTCGTCGACTTAACTTCCGATGCTAAGACAGCCGCAGTGCAAGGGGTTGCAGGTGCACTTTCTTCTGCAAATGCCATTAATTATGCGTCACGTAAAGAAAATGCAGCTAATGGCGTAGCGGTTTCTAACTGTACAGCGGTTGCAAATGCTTTAGCAGGTGGTTTACCACAAAGTTATCAGATTACTTCCGCAGCGGTTGCTCTCAATGCAACGGCAACTTGTACTTTAACTTATTTCCCAACCAGCGGTACTTCTGTCATTTCTTCGTTCACCGCCACGGGTATCCAATAAAGAATGGAGTTTTTGTTATGGCAAATTCTAAATCTTTAGTCCCGTGGATTATCTTTATTCTGGTAATTGGAATTGTAGTAGCTATCGCTATTCCACAATACCAATATATTTCAACAGAATTACGTAATGCAAAAGCACGGCATGTCGCTTCTTCTTTAGCTAATGCGACAGCTGTCAATTATGTAATAAGGAAGTTGAACTTGGCTGAAGGCGTTTCCATTAGTAATTGCCAAGAGATATTAAAGGTTCAAGAGAACCCATTACCAGCGGGTTATACGGTTCCAAGTAAAGAAATTGCATCAGATGTTATTGATGTTTGTCAATTACAAGGAGCCCCTGGACCTATTTTATTTAATGTTATTGGTATTAGATGAGGAATTGCTTCGGGATGAAGGGTGGGTTAGGAAAGCAAATTCATCCCGAGGTGTAGCTGTAATTTAATCAGGAAATTCAGCATTTTCCTGCAAGAAATTTAATAATTGATGTGCAGGAAGATGGACAATATCCTTATGAATATTATTTCGAATTAAGTTTTTCACATGCTGATTAAGATGCTGTGAAAAAAGACCACTAATATGGGGTGGCGTTATAAATATAAGCTTATCATAGGCTTTTTGTGTTCTTCCATGCTCTAATTCTTTAGTAACTTCTCGAATAAATTCATCTATTTTAACTGCTTTTGGATCCATTTTTTGTTCGTACGATCCTTTTCTGCTTTCCCCGCCTTGATAACGCCCAGGTTTATCTGACGTAAGATCGATATCTTTGAGTTTATTTTCAGGATGAGAAATTTCTTTAATTAAATGCAACTCTCGCTTCTGATATTCATAGATAAAACAAGTTGTTGAATCGCAAACAATAACCCAGTCCATAGAAATCACTCCTTTATAAATATAGCAAAATTTTTAAAATGCTTTTATGGAAAGTGTACTTAAGGAATCTTCACATTGTACTTCCTGTTTATCGTATTGATTCCAGTGCTCTTCTAAAAGTCTTCGATTTTCAGGATTTTTATTCAACGCAGTGATATTCGCTTTCATTGCATCATTAATCATTTTATCTAATGATGTATTAACTGATTTTAAAAAATCTTTATCGAAGGAGGGAGGGCTGCGATCTGGGATAACCATGAGTGAAATAAGCGATGCAATTATTTTGTTTATATTAGTGCGAGTTGATAATTCAATTTCAGAGTCTGTTCTATGCAACATTTTTATTTCCTTATTATTTATATAAAATTGCGTAATGAAGATAGTAAACTGAATAATAGGATCTAGTCAATTAGGAAATAAGCCCAACCCTTCTAATAAATATTTTGTTTGAAAAAAAAATATAAAAAAATTACAGACTGAAAAAAAATTAATAAATATAAATTAAAATATTACCGGTAATTAGCCTATAAAGTGCCATATTTTGAATTTTAGAATTTAATATTTCCTTAAGATAAATATTATAAAATTATTTAAAATATTCTGGAAAAACATTCCGTGTAAATGAATCCCTTTGTATAAAAAATCATCTATTTTGAATATGAAGCATTATTTATATAATAGAAATAAAGTTTGACATAACGGTAGTGCACTAAAAGATTTTTGTTAATGTACATAAGGAGATTTGTATGTTTTCAGCATTATGGTCTAAGGAACATCTCACTAAGTTTGAAAAATCTGAACTTCTCAAACAACCTTGTTTAATGATAAAAAAACTAAAAGCCAAAGAATTGGAGTTAAAAAAAATAGCGGAACAGACCGGACAAGATTCCAATGATTATAAAAAATATCAGGTTATTTCAAGCATTATGTCATCATTGAATCGTGAAATTAATGGTTTTAACGAAAAAAAACCCACGTCTCCACTGCAAGAAGTTGCTGCAGTCGTAGAACTTATTAAAAAAATGTATGAGATTATTGAAAAAGGAAGAAAGGAACACGCTGAAACCTTAATGATTTCTCGCAATAATTTACGAAAAAATATGAATAATATTGTTTACTTTGGAACAATGGCTGGAACTCTTGCGATAACCCCTAGTTTAAGTTTAACTTATTTAGGCCAAATAGTTTTTTTAGCAGGTATTTCTACTCAAGTTAGTTCAAAGGTAACAGAAGCTGTCGGATTGGATGATACTTCACCCGAATCTTTTCGGTTGATTTGCCATTTCTCCATTTTGTTACATCATATGTTATCAAGTTTTATAAAGAATAAAAAAATACAGGATAAGACAGAATCTGATAACATAGACGAAGAATATTTATGTCCGATTAACGCGACTTTAATGGATGAACCGGTGTTACTGACGTTAGATGGACATACCTATAATAAAGAAGCCATCGAACGATGGTTATATGAACATCGCACTTCCCCATTGACACGTAAAAAAATGAAGGATAACGAAACAGTGCATGATGTATTAGTATTAAATAGAAATTTAAAATCACTTATTGAAAAGAAACAAGAAAAAAATATTGTAATCGAACCCCCCAAGGAATCATGTAAAATATGAATAAGTCCGTGTTAATCACAGGTGCATCGAAAGGTATTGGTAAAGAGCTCGCATTCGTTTTTGCAAAAAATGGATATGAATTAATTCTGATTGCGCGCACAACATCAGAATTAGAATTAATTAAAAATACTATCATGCAAAAATATCATTCTGGCGTGAGTATACTTTCATTAGATCTAAGTCTCGAGAATGCCTCTGATATTATTGTCGAAACCTTTCAAGATAAATTAAAAAATTTATCCATTCTTATTAATAATGCAGGTTATGGACTCGCAGCGAAATTTACGGATATGCCTTTCGAGGACGTGCAAGGAATGTTGGCCGTGAATATTAATGTATTAACTAAATTAACCTACCGAATTTTACCTTTTATGTTGGCAAATAAATCAGGGAAAGTTTTAAATGTGGCGTCCATCGCTGCATATACTCCTGGTCCCTATATGGCAATGTATTATGCCAGTAAATCATATGTTTTATCTTTTTCGGAAGCATTGCATGAAGAATATTGGAAAAATGGAATAACTATTTCTGCATTATGTCCAGGTATTACGCCAACATCTTTTCAAGAGCGAGCGGGAATCGCAAAAACACGTATGATGGATGGATCGATACCTATATTAACGGCTGAAGAAGTGGCTAATATTGCATACAATGGTCTTATGAAAAATAAGCCTGTGATTATCACGGGTTTTTTTAATAAAATTGCAGTATTGTTTCTCACGATGTTACCGCGTTCGTGGATTACCAAAATTTCTGCTTTTGTTAATAAACCTAGAAGTGAAAATCACTGAGAATGTTATATTCTCAGTGATTTTATCGTTTACTGTTGCGGTTTTATTAACGATGGAAATTCTGTAATAACTGGCATTGATTTCGATCGTGTAAAAAATGGCTTTTTATTTACAGTTGGTGTATTTGCTTTATACTCACATTCAAATTTTATCTTTGAAAATTTTTGGCGAAGTAGCTGATTTTCATTTTTTAGTTCCTTGACAAGTTCCTTAAAGCATTCTGTTTTATCTTGATAAAATTGTTTTTCATCTAATTCGAATGAATTTTGATATAAAACTTCCGGATTCAATTTGCAAAAATGATCCGCTAACACGAAAATTTTTTGCATTCCACCGACCGTTTCGAATGGTGAATAAAGAATCGATTTTAACCATCCATTGTCAGCCAAATATTTTGCTAATCCATAAACCGTGTTATCATAGGTCTTCTGGTCGTGCTGTAAATGAAGATTTTCTCCACGAATGAGTTTTTCTATTTGTAAAAGTGCTTTCCACTTATCGCTATTGATCGGAGCTCTTAATCTTTCTTCATTAATTAATTTTAATAAATAGGTATAATCTAATTTATTATCAGAGCGATTTTTATCATGTAGAAGTTCTAATTTAATAAGCAAATCATCAATGTGTGATGGAATTAAGTGATCCAAATTTTTATTTTCTAAATATTGATTCTTAATATTAGCGTTAAGTCTTAATTTATCACTTATCCTATTTTCATCAGATATCAAAGGTTCATACACAGTGTGATTGGTAGCTGACAGACCTAATTTTGCTTTACCCCAGTTATATAGCTTCTTTCCGAGCGTGGTTAATGCTGCGAAGCCTAGTGTCATGCATGCTCCCCATTTAAAAGTAAGCGCAATTGCGGTTGGAACCACGATTGCGGGGATCTCAGGTGCTAAAAAGCCCACAAATACCCCGGCAAAAAGCATTGCAGAAATAAACGTATTTTTGAAATGTTCTTTAAAAAGATTTTTATGGTGTAAATATTGCTGGGTGTAAGTTTCATCACTATCTTTTAGCCATGCGGTATGAAAAATTTTCGCGCCATGATAAAGCATTTTGCTAAATGATACGAGAAATTTAGTCCCAGTAAGTGCAGTAAAAATGCCAGGCGCAATCAGTGCTGATACAATCGTACCTACAACAAAAAAAGTAATCGCTAATGCTTCTGCTGCAAATAAAATGGTACCCATTGCATGTTTAAACCAAAAAGAGGCGTTACGATTTTTTTCTCTTACACTATAAAAATAATCATGTGCCAATTCAATCAAAGATAAAAATGTCATGACCAATACAATCGATTTTACTCCGATCATTTTAAAAGCATTCACGGTATGATAAAAAACTGAGGCAAAAAATCCTCGCTTCATTGCTTCCGCTGTTTGTAATGGATCTAGAGGCGAATTGTCATTTAAGATAAACTGTCGAAGAGAAAGGTGGGGGAGATTATCATTGCGATGAAACATATTGTAATTCCTTTTATAAATAATTATAAATACCGGAGAATTTTAACTTTTTTTAATCTAAAATTAAAGCGTGAATCGTAAAATTAATTTGGTTATACTTTGCGAGTCTTTTAATTTACTTAAGGAAAAGTATGAAACAAAAATTATTATTGTTGTTTCTTTCTGTAGGGTTCATCCATTCCGCTTTTGCAATTAACGATACATTTAACAACGACAAAACCGTTATGCATTTTAATGTAAGATTTTTATGAAATTATTGGCGTAGGATTGGGGCATAAACCAACGCCAATATTTTTAATATTAAAAAATGAGATAATTATAGCATTTTCACCTAAATCGCATAAATTAAATACAAATCATTGATTAAAAAAATACATTATCCTTTGGAAGTTAAAACTTAAGAGGGGGGATGAAATGATATAATAATAAAATGAACTATCAAACGGATGATAAGCACGTTCTTCAATGGATTATCCTCATTGCATGGTTGATCATAGCCGCATTTTGTATAGTGTTTATTAACCACAGCACTTTACCCTTCAAAATTGGTAGTATTAGTGATCCTGAATCCGAAAGTTGGGTTGCTGATCTCGAAATGAAAAAAGAATTACCCTATGGTGCAAGCCGCATTTTTGTTTTATATACGCATGATAAATGGTCTGCAAATGAAACAAGATTTAGTACTGAAGTTAAAAAATCTCTGAAAAATATAGATAAATTTCCGTTACAACATCGGATTATTTCGCCATATGAAAATTCAGCACAAATATCAGGCAATAAACATTCGGCGTACGCTGTTGTTGTGATGGACCATGATAACGCAGATAAAACGGCAAGTACGATGCAGGAATTTTATCAATCCATCGGCACGCCTAAAAATCTAAAAATGTATATTGGCGGTGAGCCGACATATATTTCAGATGTCAATGATCTTAGCCAGAGCAATTTAATTCGTGGAGAAATAATCGCATTACCATTATCCATTATTGCGCTTATTTTTATATTTCGTGGTGTACTCGCGGCATTCTTGCCAATTATTACCGGCATCGTCAGCATTGCGGGGATCATTTCAATTTTAATATTTTTAGGGCATCAATTCGATTTATCAGTATTTGTATTAAATATTGCAACGATGTTGGGCCTTGGGCTTAGTTTAGATTATACATTATTGATTACCTATCGGTTTCGTGAAGAATTAAGTGCGGGAAAAACGAGTAAAGAAGCGATGCAAGTAACCTTAAATACAGCAGGAAAAGCGGTATTTTTTAGTGGATTAATTGTTTTAATTAGCATGTCTTCATTATTATTTTTTCCAATTAATGTTTTATATTCCATTGGTATTGGTGGGGTAGTGGTTGTTATTGTAACAATCGTGACCGCATTAACATTATTACCCGCGCTTCTCTGTATCTTAGGTGAACGTGTAAATGTATGGCCCATCACTTTATTAGGATCGGTACATCTCAATGAAAATGCAGAGGATAATGGTTGGTATCGTATTTCAAAATATGTGATGCAAAAACCCCTGCGGTTTTTATTTCCTACTATTATCTTTTTATTAATTCTTGGCTATCCATTTTATCATGTTCGATTAAATAGTTCTGATGCAACTATTTTACCAACATGGACGGAAAGTCGTTCATTACTAGATAATTTTAAGAAAAATTTTAATCCGAATGCAATGACCCCTATTGAGATATTAATAAAAACTGAAAAAAATTCTATTTTAAATAAAAAGAATGTTTCATTATTATATGATTATGCGCATGATTTAAAAAAAGATCCTCGCGTTAAAAAAGTAGAAAGTATCGTCACTATTTCACCTGCTTTAACTAAAAGCCAATATATAAAAATTTATGGATCAAAAAATAAATTACCATTTAATGACTTCCAAAAACAGTTTTTTCATGATACGACAAAAGGACAGTACACACTAATGATGGTAATTAGTAAATATCCTTCGAATGATGAAAAGACTTTTGATCTTGTACAAACGATTCGTGATAATGCAATAGAAAATAAATTTAAACAACAAGTGACAGGAAATACTGCTATTATTATTGATACGATTCATAGTTCATATAAGTTATTTTTAAAAACCATTCTTATAATTAGTATTGTCACCTATCTCGTTTTACTTATTTTACTACGTTCTGTGATTTTACCTTTAAAAGCGATTTTGATGAATTTTTTAAGTCTTTCTGTTTGTTATGGAATGTTAGTCTTTATTTTTCAAGAAGGCCATTTATCGCATCTTTTGAATTTTCAGGCGCTTGGAAATACGGATCTCAATTTGCCAATTCTATTATTTTTTACTTTGTTTGGATTATCGATGGATTACGAAGTATTTTTGATGACTCGAATTAAAGAGTTTTACGATAAAACAAATAACAATATAGAAAGTGTTGCACTAGGAATTGAAAGAAGTGCAAGGATTATTACAAGCGCTGCCGTTATTGTCATTATCGTTTGCTTTGCATTTGCGACTGCAGATATTGTTTTTATCAAAGCCTTTGCGGTGGGTGCCGCACTTGCAGTTTTAGTAGACGTCAGTATCATCCGATTATTATTGGTACCTGCGACAATGCGATTAATGGGCGATTGGAATTGGTATTTGCCCAAATGGTTAGATCGCATTTTGCCAAAAATAGAACTTAATCATTAGTTTTTAATTTTTTATAATAACGTAATGCTCTTCCCCTTCCCATTTCTAAATCAATTATTGGAGAGGGATAATCTTTTCGGATCAAAGGCTCATGAATTTCTTTTTTTGTTAAATCTTTAAGTTCCGGTACCCAACGACGAATATAATTTCCTTCCGGATCAAATTTTTTACTTTGCAAATTTGGATTAAAAATACGAAAAAAAGGAGCCGCATCAACGCCAGATCCTGCCACCCATTGCCAATTCATTGCATTATTAGCAAGGTCTGCATCCACTAAAGTATCCCAAAACCATTTTTCGCCAATACGCCAATCGATGAGCAAATGTTTTGTGAGAAATGATGCAACTATCATTCGTACGCGATTATGCATATAACCGGTGTGCCACAACTCTCGCATTCCTGCATCAACAATGGGAAAACCTGTTTTACCTTTTTGCCACGCGTACAGCATTTTTTTGTCTGTGATCCATGACATTTTATTAAATTCTTTTTTAAAATTTTGGTGAGGAAGGTCAGGAAAATAATAAAGTAAATGATAAGAAAATTCCCGCCACACTAATTCTTTTAAAAAGTGTTCGCATTGAGTTGAAATGCGCGGATGCATTATTTCAGTTTGTTGAATAGCAGTAAAAATTTGACGTGGACTAATTTCTCCGAAGTGTAAAAATGGGGACAACAAAGAAGTTGAATTATCCGAAGGGTAGTCTCTTTTTTTCGAGTAATTTTCCAATTTCTTTGAAATAAAATATTTTAAATGATCTAATGCTGATTTTTCCCCTGGTTTCCAAGTCTGATCTAAACCTATTGCCCAGTTTGGATGGGTAGGTAATAACTTCCAATTTTCTAATAAGTCACTTTTGATTTTTTTTCCATGAATATTTTTAGAGGGAGATGGTAATATCGAAATATCTTTTGATTTTTTACACCAGGCACGCCAAAAGGGAGTGAATACTTTATAATAATTTCCCTGCAAATTTGTGATTTCCCAGGGCTCATGAATTAAGTGACTATTGAAACTTTCTATTTCAATGCCATTCAATTTTAATTGATGTTTTATTTCTTTATCGCGTTTAATGAAGTGTGGCTCATAACATCGATTCCAATATACGGCTGCGATATTTTTTTCTGTTAATTCCTGCAAGATTTTAAAACTGTCGCCTTTTCTTAAAATGAGTTTTAGATTTAATCTGTCGAACGAATTCTGTAAAGCGATTAGGCTTTGATGTAACCACCATTGTTGTGCGCGACCTGTGGCCCAATCATGATCTTCGTCTAAAATATATAATGGAATGATGGCTTCAAATTTTTTAGTAGCATGATATAAAGCCGGATTATCTTTTAAGCGCAAATCTTGGCGAAACCATACAATCGCTGTTGTCATCGTTATTTTATTTCAACTCTAACCTCGTTGGTTTGAAGAGGGTAGGTCTTGATTTCTTTTGCGTCTAAATTAACATTTTTCAGGGATAACATTTGAACGGTTGGATTTTCAAATATTTTTACATAATAAATTAAATTTTTTGCATCTACGACCGCAAGCCATTCCGTCCTTTCATATCCACCCGTCCCGCCGCCATAAGGATTACTTTCTGATAATTGTATCGAACCCGGTGGAATATCAAAATTATTTAAGATATGAAAGGCGGTTGCAACCTCTCTATCGGCTGAATCAATGGGTGCAGAGGCCGCGTAAAAAACAGCACGCATAAAACGTGAGGGAGAAAGAAAGTCGCCCGGAATACCGTGTAATCCACTTCCAGAGGATGGCGGTACGAATTCCACGCCATTAATTTTCAAAGGGGTGGCTTCTTTTGGACTTAAATTGGAATATTGACCAATATTTGCCAAGTGATAGGCGAAGTTAGGATCATTGGTCATGACGCCGGTGGGATTATCATAGATAAATAATTTTCCATTATTGTATTCTATGACAATACTTTTACCTGTCGCGTCATGTAATGTGAGATGAAGCGGAACAGCGCCAACAAAAGGTGCATGGCCTGTTTTGTTAATCATAATTTTTTTAAATCCTTCACGCGCTTCATCGACGGTTGCGAAGTTAGTTAACGCGTAAGTTAGCATTTCATAAGATGCTATGGAATTTTTTGAATTTTGTGGTGAAACATCTTGATATACAGCTGTATTTGGAGCATAAAGCATGCCCCCCGTCATACCTTTTTCGTTCACACCATCCACCAAAATGGGTAAATGAATCCCATTAAGACCAATGGCGCCATATTTTGTAGTCCATAATTTGCCGGGGTTACCATTGACTCCTGAGCCTTGATATTGAAAATGGCGAGGAATAGCAATAGGTTCAGATTCTAAATTTAAGCCAAATTCGAGTGTTCGGCCGTAAACATACCCATTATCACTTGATTTTAAAATGAAAGAAGTACAAGCTTCTGCTTTAAAAATGGGTGAAAAAAGCGAGATAACAAAACAAACTATCAGTAGTTTTTTCATATTTTGCTTCCTTTGCAATATGAATGCGTGTTAGTAACATATCAAAAAATTACTCATTAAAACAGGAAAAAACGATGGAAATTATTATTCCTATTTGCGAGGTTTAAAATAGTGAAGGAGCGCGTGGTGGCGGTGTATAAGTAGTTTGTTGTGAGGATGGAAAAATCAATGGTTGTGTGGGTGACCACAAACCTAATGCAATAACACTTTTTGCTGATTTTAATAAACGCGCATCTTTTTCTGAAGTAAGCGTGAGAGATATGTTTGGATTCAACACATATTCTAACATGAGAGATATTTGTTCTTGAGTCCTGTCGTGCACATTAGTGATGATAGGCCTAACCATTGCTTTTTTTGCAATTCCTTCGATAACTTTAAATAAATCTAACATTGCAACTTTTTCTTGTATTGAATATTCATGTTCTTCTTTCCATTCACGATATAAATAAGATGAAACATCCTGTATTTTCGTTGTTATTTTATCCCACAATTTTTGATGATTGTCACTTACCTTTGAATCAGGATTGAGTAAATAATCTTTTTTCAATAAAGTTAGTTTTCTTGCGAAACGATGGCAAAGACGCTCGCAATTTAATCCTTCCACCCAATGTGATAATTGAATAGCGCGACGATATTTTTCAACATCATGCCTAAAATGATGCAATTTCTCTAAACCCGTTATAATGCAAGAAAGTCCAGAAACGATTGGAATAAATTCTAAAATAGATTTTCCAATCATACTCGCGCCTTGCACGAGCATATTTTCCATATCATCGCGTTGCTCAACCCAAAGTGTTGTAATGGATTTACTTGCTTCAAAATAAAATAATAGTTGACACATTCTATGATAATAATCATACAAACTACGATTTTTTCCGATTATATCCAATTCTTTTTGGGCTTCTGCATCTCGATCCAACTCATGATCTAACTTATCCGAGCGATCCGATAATATTGCAACTTTTTTACCTAAAGAAAGAACAAGGCTTCCCATTTGAAACATTTGTTTTTGTAATTGATGATAGCTCGAATCCAGCGATTTGCTGTCCGGGGATGCGGAATCAAGAAAAATTAAATTGTCGGAATCTATGCTGAGAGAATCTTTATTTTCTTTTTTGTCTAGCAGAGGGGTAGTTAAAATTTTTAATTCACTCAGTTTTTTTTCGGAATGAATGGTCGTCAAACTATTTTGCTTAATATGACAATTGATACGTTTGAGTTGTTTGTCATAATTTTCAGTGTCTTTTAGATCACATGATTTTTGATCGATGGAAAATGTAAAATCTAAAAGTGTTGTATTCTCCAGAAGACCGCCCGCTAAAATGTTAAGACAATCTTCTGTCATTAAAGTATTTAATAGTTGTAAGGAGGTTAAAGTTTTATTTTGAGCGAGATAATTGACATACTCTTTCATCCCAACCTCATTTATAATCCAACCATCTTTTTTATCGTTGTGGGTAAATCTTGTTTGCATGATATGCAATGTTTGTAATGTAATATTTTTAAGTAATAATTCACCAATATGAAATAAAATATTGTTAGATGAAATCGTGCTAATAGCAAGTAATTCAAGAATAGTGTTATTTTTTAAAACTTCAATAAAAGGTATTATTTGAGTTCCCAAAAAACCACTGGAGCGGTTAAGGTACAATTTTTTTAAACCTAAGCTGCCTTGAAAAGCTTTCGTTAAAGCACTTAAGCGATCAAAAGGATTATATGAAAGATTTAATTCAGTTAATGTTTTTTGCTCCGATATATTTTTACTAATATCTTCAATATCTCTATTTTGAAGATGGTTATTATTTAAATTTAACTTTTGAAGTGAAGGATGAGATTTTAATACTCTTAATAATTGATCACCTGTTTCTGATACGCTGTGCAAATCATTATGACTAATATCAAGTACTTCTAACGTAGCGTTCGAGGAAGCCAAGACAGGATTTAATGCTTTGAAATCAAGATTTCTATTGGATAAGTCAATATTTGATAAGTGTGTTGCGCGAGGTAAATGCTTTGCAAGAATGGATAACCATTGGTGAGGAACGCCGCTTAAATCTCTTTTAAGTATTAATTCAGTGAGTTGATTTTCATGCAAAGCATAACCTAATTGTAATTGCAGCAATTGCGCAGGATCTGTATCTACGTTATTTACAGTAAAAGATACTTTCTTAGGTGGCATTAATGCGAATTCTTGCGAAGTATAAGGGTATTCAATATCAAATATTAAGTGTTGATACATAGTATCCATTATTTCTTTCGCAATACTATGATGGTTTTGTAATTCTGGTGCAAGTATCCAAAAACTATTTAAGTTTTTGCAATTGGCAATGGATAAAGTTTGTAATTTTGCAAATGTCGCATTACTGAAAAATCCCCATGTACTCCATTTCTTCCATGGCATAGATTGCGTACTCAAGTGAGAAATATGAGGACATAGCGTTGCAATTTGATGAGGAATATCTTCTGTTAATTGTTGGCAATGATCTATTGTCAGTGATCGTAAATAACGATTAGCATTTTTTAAAATGGGAATAAGTAAATCGTCTGTTAAAACAAGCGCATAGGGGCTAAGATCTAAAGCAGTCTGAGGAAAATCTTCAGCCATGGCTTTCAAATCTTTTATCTGCTCTACATTGGATTTCATTGAACGATTTAACATGCTTACTCTCGTTTTGCTTAAATTTACTGTGTTTGGTGACTTACTTATGGGATTTTTATTAGATTTAGGGCGATTACTCTATTCTTATTTGAGTATGACTGTCAAGTCGCCAATCATTTAACATTGCCTGAAATGATACAATCTGAAGTAAAGGTTTTTTTGATCGTATCGAGAAATGGCTTACTGAGCTATTATCTCAAGAAAAAAGTGCTGCTGATTTTCATTTTACCGGCAGCGCAAAAAAAGAAGCGGAGTTTATCTTGGCTTTATTAGAAGGATCTTTATTATTGGCAAGATTATATCAAGATGAGGGGAGGTTACAAATCGCACGGAAGCAAATTGAGTTACATCTTTTTTGAGATGTGTTTTTTTAACTATTTTATCTATCTATCAGTAGATAAGCTAAGAGGATTCAAAAATGAAAGTAGATCAAGGCAAAAATAACGAAACAAAAGTAGGATTATTCGTACGTTTAGAAAGCAAAGCTGGTAAAGAAGCTGAAGTTGAAGCGTTTCTTAAAAGTGGATTGCCATTGGCAATAGAAGAAGCTGAGACAACGGTCTGGTTTGCAATACGATTAGGAAAATCTACTTTTGGGATTTTTGATGCTTTTAAAAATGAAGCCGGACGAGATGCACATTTAGCAGGTAAAATTGCAGAGGCACTATTTGCAAAAGCGCCTATGCTTTTTTCGTCCCCGCCGGTAGTTGAAAAGGTTGATATTTTAGCTGCCAAGTGACCAAATCAAACCTAAAAAAGAAAGCCCAATAGTATGAGCTATTGGGCTTTTGTTTAATGTCTGTCGCGTAATTTTTGTTTTTATTGTCCTGTACTACCAGCGCCACCAGCTGTGCCTGCATCACCAGTTGTATCTACGCCAGCACCAGCATCAGTGGAAGGAGTGCCGTTGTTGACGTTAGCCCCTACTCCAGCATTAACAGTAGGACTGGGGTTTGCTGGGGTTCCTGTGGTGGCATTTACATCAGCAGTTCCGGTGGTGGTATCTACGTTAGCATTTACACCTGCACCTGTAGCTGGTTGTGAAGTCATTACGGAATTAGTCGATGCATCATCAGCTATTGCTGCATTTGTTATTCCCATACTGGCTAAAAGGCTTAACCCTATTAAAAGATATTTTGAATTTTTCATACAAACTCCTTTTTTTGATTTAAATATAGGTAAT
>Ga0206888_1003_pt1 | contig 91919 bp, 82 predicted proteins | sample Alteio_BWOrgHeat_90_FD_153258 | JGI IMG/M metagenome (GOLD analysis project Ga0206888, IMG submission 153258) | Enriched cells from forest soil in Barre Woods Harvard Forest LTER site, Petersham, Massachusetts, United States - Alteio_BWOrgHeat_Nextera4 ... | reverse complement strand
AAACCATCGAAATAACACTGCGTGAACAAAATAACCGGCCTTTTAAAGGCGTGATTGAAACGTGTCTCTTGCATTTGCAAGATACAAATACTTTGACCAGAAGTGCTGCGCACTCTTTTATTATGTATAGTTTCAGTGATCAAATTTACCATACCGGATGGCCAAACCTTATTGCATTAGCATTATTAAAAATTTCTACCCCTGAATACGAAAGAATTGCGGTTTGTTGTGAAGATCTTAATAATCGACTTCCGGGATTTCTAAAGCTCATTCACGATCGAAATATTATATTAAATAATAATATCTGCTTTGCTTTAGAAGATTTATTAGTGAATACTGGGTTTGCTAATTGTAAGCTTGACAGCACAATTTATAAATTAAAAAAATTAGTAGACGAATCAAAAGCACCTTCACCTGAAATTTTAAAAAACAAAATTCAACAAATGCGTATAGAAAGAATATTGAATTATCTTCCCACTTCACTTGAAACCGATCCAAATAAACAAACCTTACAGTTATTAAATTTCAACGAGAATAGCATTCGGCCTATTATTTGGTTTTTCGGATATTTAAACTTTGGAAAAATTTTCACACAAGAAAATTTTAATAAAATTATTAGCTGTTTTTCCCATCTACACCTCTATGTCCATCAAATCATGTATACGAATAATTCTGTCGAAGCGGAACTTAATTTTGAAATGCTTTTACAAAGAATACAAACCACTATAGTCGCACAGCAATATGTGGCGCTTAAGCAAGGTTTCAGAAATAAAAACAGTCAAATTTATAAATTACCTGATGAGTTATTAGTTCACATCTCAAAATTTTTAATTCAATTTCCGGATAAGAAATCAGGTGAGATATTTACTAAAAAAACGGGGGCCGTTAAAACCCTCACCCCTACCCCTCTCCCATAAATGGGCGAGGGGAGAGATAAAATATTCCCCTCTACCGGAGCGTAGCGAGGGGAGAGGGGTTGGGGTCATAAGCGCTAACCTAAGAAGCTGAAGTCAATTTGTATCGTTCTAATACGGGTTGCTTCAGCCAAATCTCTTTTGATGGCTGGCCATTGTTCAACTGTTTGTTGTAATGTTAATGCAGGTTCGATAGCTATTTGTATTTGATGGAGCATAAATTCAAACTCTCGCCAATAACTACGTCTTTTTCCTTCATAACCAATATCCACTGGGGGAAAAAGAGCTTGCGTAGCTCATTAACTTCTCTGTGAGCAATCCTATTAAAAGTTTGCCATACAACCAGGCCCGTGAGCTGGTTTCATCATATTTAGGTAAATGTCCCAAGTGTATTAACGATTTTAATCGTTTAAAAGCAAGCTCAACTTGCCAACGCAACCGATACCATTCCAATATGACTTCCAATGGATATTCTGATGGTAATGTGGTAAATATAATTATGTATTTTGCGTATTCAAGAGTTTCTTTTTTTATTGTTCTTTGTCGTTTGCGCGCTTCCTTTATTATTTTTTTTATCGCAATTTCTGCCGCAGTATCATTTTTACGAATTACACACAATCTGCCTTCAACTATCTGGTTATCCGTATCTTTTAGGTAAATTTCCCATTCACCTGCCTGATAAGCTTTTTCTAATACACTAATATGCTCTAATAGATAAAAAACCTTACCTCCCTTAGTATAAAAAGTTAAAGTAGAACTGTTCACTCTAACAAGAGAATAGGCTTCTTTTTGATGCAAATAAATAATTCCTTGAAACGTAGAATAGCCTCTATCTCCTACAATACAGTCATTTTTCCGTACCGGAAATTGTTTAAAAGATTCCCCCGTATTATTTCCTTCGGAAGAAGTTAACTTAAAATAATCACACTCTAGAGAAGGTAGTCGTAAACTATAATGAATTCGCCATTGACTCCCTGTTTTTCCTGGTTCTTTAACAAGCGTTCCATCCACTAATTTTAAATTAATTTTTGTAGAATATTGATCTGTCGAAAGTTGTGTGCCTCGTTCTCTTAGTAACGCTATACTTAGTTCTTTTAACCATTTCTCTGAACATCTCAAACGTTTCAATAGCGCTACATCACTTATATTTGTTAGACCAGCTGCTTTTGCTCGGGTAACGGTTTCTCGTAAGGAATAGCCATTTGCAAGATGCAGAAACAATAATCTTAATATGCCTTCTTCATCATCGAAATTTCTGAGTTGTCTGTTGATTGCGCCGGTTTCTTTCGCTAGTTGACGCCAATTGCTGGGCAACATTCTAAGTAATGCTTGCCAGTCATCCTTGATTATCTTAACATCCACAATCCGTATACCTTGTCCAATTTTCGAATTTTCGAAACAAAGTATACAACTTGAACCTGGGCTTTACATCCTTAGGTTAGCGCTTATGGGGGAGAAGGGTTGGGGTGAGGGTTTTTTGAAAGTTTACCGCCCCCTCACCCGCCGCACGATCCACGATTCGGCTATGGCTTTGATCTTCCATAACTTGATTCATCTTTAACACACCTCTCAAATGTGCTGGTTTCTACAAGAGAGCTAATTATCGCACCCGAGAAAAACCCAAAGCCGGCTGCAAATTTACCTGACCCAAACTGCCAGCCCGCAGCAAGCGCGAATGCATGACCTGCATATTTATATGGTCGCGATTGAGTTCTACAATACTTTTCTATTCTTTCTTGTTGTTTATTATTTATATCTCGTGATGAACTCATATTAACACCTCATTATTGTAAAAAATTATTGTTGAGGTGTAATCATAAACTCTGAACTCATCAAGCACACGTATGGATTATTTTAAATCCTCCAACCCATCCACCTTCGCCGCGCAAATGAAATCATTTTTAGATAATCCATCAATCGCATGTGTCGTATATTCAACTTCGCAATAATTAAATCCAACGCGTAAATCAGGATGATGATTTTCTTGATTGGCAATCCATGCAATGGCATTGACAAAAGCCATGGTTTTATAAAAATTTTTGAATTCGAATCTTTTGTGTATTGATTTAGCATCCGAACTTACTTTCCAATCTTTTAATTCTTTCAAAAAACCTAATACTTCATCGGGTGACAATGGCGGAACGCCACCTTCGCATCCCACACAACGGATTGTTCGTAACTCTGTCATAAAACCCTCTTAATCGTTTGAATATAGCGGCTGGTGCATGCCTAATTGGCGTGCTTTTTTGACGAATTGAATAAGATCCAAATCAATCAACTCAAATAATACATCAAAATTTTCGATGATAAAATATATCGGTTGCATGATATCAATGCGATAAGGAGTACGTAACACTTCCATGACATCAAAAGATTTTCGTATCGGCACATCACTTTCTAAAGCATAAATCGTTTCATTTGCCGAAGAAAGAATTCCACCCCCATACACGCGCACGCCTTGCAATGTTTGAATTAATCCAAACTCGATCGTAAACCAATATAATTTTGCAAGCATTGCGCGATCTTCGCTCGATGCATTTAACGCTAATTTTCCATACATTTCGGTGAAACCGGCATAGGCTTTGTTAGTTAACAAAGGACAATGCCCAAAAACTTCGTGAAAAATATCGGGCTCTTCTAAATAATCTAATTCATCACGTCGTCGAATAAAAGTTGCTGCGGGAAATTTCCGACTGGCTAATAAATGGAAAAAACGCTCGAATGGAATCAGCGCAGGCACGGGTTCGAGCTGCCAACCCGTCGCGTCATATAACACTTTTGATATTTCGTCACATTGCGGGATACGATCATTTGGGAAATTTAATAATTGAATGCCATGCAAATATTCAGGGCATGCATTTTTTTGGACGATGGGAATTTGCCGAGTCATTAAATCGCACCAGATGCGATTTTCATCCGCCGTATAATGCACCAAACCATCTTTAGCCGTTGGTTTCGCAGTATATTTTGATGGTATTTTGTGGGTCATTCTTCACCTCACTTATCTTATTTTCATATTAACGCATGTCAAATTTTGAATCCAGAACACAAAACCTCACCTCAAAAAAGATTATTTATTGAACATTAAATTAATCAATGATAAAATCGCGCACATTCTGTTTTTATTGGAAAGTATATATGCAAAGCCATAACCAAAATTCCTTTGATTTGGAATTTCTTATTTTTTTAAATAAAATTATGAATTATCTAATGCTAGCTGCAAGTTTTGCAGGTTTAGCAGGTTTCGCTGGTTTATATCTTTTCAATCAATTTAGCTCAAAATTTAACCGAAAAATATCTCCGCTAGGAAATGTAGAGCTAGAGGAAATGCTGTTAAAAGAATTTGATAATGGTTTTAAACAATTTCTTAAAAATCAGTTAATAACAGTAAAAAAACCTCGTAACATGAAACCAAAACAGTTTGTTAAAATCAAAACACAATTTATCAATCAAATGGTGGATACTCCCAAATTGGATGAAGAGGTTAAAGTACTCATCGATCAATTTATTGTTGCTCGCCGTAATATCTATGGACTTGATTCAATTAAACTACAACAATATAGACCCCAAATAATCAAAGATTTTAATATACATGTTAAGTCAAGAGCTGCTGCTAAATTAAAAAAAGCAAGTCGAAGTTGTGAATCTTTCAAAAAATGGTTTGAGGAAACATTAGCCAAAGAATCGGAAATTCTAAAAAAATCCGCCGAAAATAAACCTGCAGTAAAACCTACTACCAAAAAATTACCTGAAAAATCTGTAACCGTAACTTCAGAAGCTCCAGTAAATAATACCGTAAAAGAATTTGAAAAAATATTTAATCAAAATGTAATTGATGCAGAAAAATTATTTAAAAACTATTTTGAATTATATGAAAAATTGAAAACTCCTTTTTCTGAAAAGGAATCTAAAAACATAAACGAAAAATTATTGAAGAAATATAAATTCATTACTAATGAATCGAACATTGAACATCCCATTAATCTTCAGAAAAAAGTTCTGAAAATAAAAAACTCCGCCACTGACGAAAATCTTAATATTTTAATAGGTATTATTAATCTCATCAAAACTAAAATAGAATCCATTCAAGAACTACAAAAAAGAATTCAAATCGATCTCAAGAAAAAGAAACCTAACGATCAATCTACCGAAACTGAATCAGACGAAGAATCCAAAGAAATAACCACCCCTCTTTCAACAGAGCGAACAAGAAAATTAGAAAGAGATATTGAATATTATGAAAGACAAATGGCGCGCTTAAGGAACAAAAATGATGACGAAAAAAAGCAAAGTCCCATCCCCGATGTGACGCCGTTGCAGATTTCTAACCATCGTTTTGCAGCTTATAACTCGTCGTCCCGCGACTTGTTCGCGGGATCCAGAGCTGCATACATCCTGCCACTGGATCCCGCGAACAAGTCGCGGGACGACGGGGTTAAGAAAAATGGTTCAGAATCTGCAACAGCGTTAGCTTATCCGAAGGATCCCGCGACGGATGATGAGGCTTCTCTCGAAAATGAAAAAAAGAAAAACCCTGGTTTTCTTTCTACCTCAGACGATAGCAAATTAGCTTCGACTGTCATATATGAAAATGTTCGAAAAGTTACAACATTATTTAATAATCATGCGCCTGCTTTTAATAAATTACATCTTGAAGAAATACCAGAAGAAGAGCAACGCGTCATTACTACTTTTTTAAAGTGTTTACTGCAAGATCTCGCTTACAATCTTTCCTTGGGGGAATATCGTATACGAAAAAAATTTAGGGATAACGCAAAATATAATTTAGACGACCAGCTCGATAAAGATGAAACCCGCATTCATACTTTGCTTGAAGCGCTACAGGAATATATAAGCTTAATTCAAATAGATTCCAGCAAAAAAAACTGTATATTGCAAGCGTAACATTACGCCTGACTCCCCATTACTGAAAACATTACTCATCCCCACTTCGGAATTAATGCGCAGCAAAGAACTTAAACCCATTGAGCAAGATGAACAGGGTATTAAAGAAAAAAAGTCTGTTGAATTGATTACCTCCGGCATCATTGACGCTTCTGAATTCTTAGATGATAACGCCAAAGCTTATACTATTGATCATCTCGATAATCAGAGAAAAGATCATGGAAAAAAATCTGGTGTCTATCAAGGAAAACATAGCAGATTGTTTAAAATGCCTCGAAAAGAAAAAGACGCAATGAAAAATCAGTTTCATCCACAGATAAAATGAAATTGTTCGCCTAATACTGTCATGCCAGCATGCTTTAAGCTGGCATCCAGCAGGGCTTATCTGGATGCCAGCTTAAAGCATGCTGGCATGACACAGACTTTAAATATATGCTATTGTTTCATTTTTTAGGGAAAAATATGCGATATCTTTGGCTATTCATTTGTTGTTGGATAAACAGCGTGATGGCAACCGACCTCGGTCTGTTTTCTTCTTCTTTCAAAAACGGCAATAACATACCCAAAAATTACACTTGTGAAGGACAAAATAAATCTCCACCCTTTACATGGGTTAATGCGCCGCCAGATACAAAATCTTTTGTATTGATTGCTGAAGATCCCGGCGCGCCAACAGGAACCTGGTATCATTGGATTCTTGTAAATATTCCCGCCAATGTTCGTGATATCAGTGAAAATCAAATTCCAGCTAATAGCGCCATGATTAAAAATAGTTGGAAAAAAAAGGAATACGATGGCCCTTGCCCTCCGCCTGGTCAAATGCATCATTACTTTTTTACCCTTTATGCGCTGAATACAACCATTAACCTCGATACACCCATACCCATTGAAGTAAGTGAAGTACAAGGAATTATAGCAACGCATACGGTGGGGATGGCGAGGGTCATGGGGACTTATAGGAGATAAGAGGTCTCCACTGTCATGCCAGCATGCTTTTATGCCACCTTTAAGCAAGCTGGCAGGCATCCAAGAGGCTTCGCTATGTGCCCACTGGATACCACCTCTCGCTACGCTCGGCTGGCATGACAAAACTTCTAATTATGCAACAACGCTTTCTCAAAGGGGGCATTAATTCACGCGTCTTTTAACAACTCATTCAACACATTCGCCAATCGATACCCTGCCAATGCAATTTGTTGTTTCACCATTTCGGTTCCTGTTGCAATATAAGCTGCATCGGGGACCATTTTTTCAGGTGTTGAATAAACAAAACCAGTCGAGAGTGCAAAACCCTCCTCGCCCCATACTACAGGATTTTGTTCATTAACTTTTTCACCAAAATAACTTTTTGGATAATTCGCCGTAATCATCGTACTTAACATTGCAACATTTTCAGGCGTTGCATCCATGGCAAATAAATCAAAACCTTGATCCCATAATTTATGCAAGGAAATGGTTTGTGGTTTTGTTACGGGATATTTCACAGAATATAAATTCCCTCCTTGATCACCATCGGGATAAGTTGCAGAAATTCTTGCGGTCGTATGTAACGGTTGATGAATATCTCCGACTAAATGCTCTAAAAACGCAAGAAAGCGCGCGCGTTCGTAATAATTTGCTCGGTAATTTTCGACGATTGGTTTAATTAGTTGAATTGCCCAAATGATATTATCAGTATCGGAAATATTTTTAAGTGGAGTGCCGTCTGTGCTAAAGGGAATATCAATGTAATGCCAATGCGTAAAAGTTTCCACTTTTTGAGAATGCAAACTATCGGGCCAGGTTGCTAATTGATTAAAGGTATTATAACTGGAATATTCTTTTGAAAAATCCTTGACGATTTTATCTACTCTTTCACGTTGTAAAGGTTCGAGATAAGCGTACGCAATATTTGCAACCACCATGTGTCCAAGTGTATTCCAAGCAAATGTGGGAAAAGAGATAGCAAATAGCAAAAAGCATCGTAAGATAAATTTCATCATTATCCCCTCACGTTAGACCTGTTTACCTAAACCCTCTTTGACAAGGCGTGATTGCATAATCGCCCCCTCACCCGTCGCAAAGAGCGCGCCGACCTCTCCCACAAGGGGAGAGGTTAACTTATTGCACCTCTCCCCTTGTGGGAGAGGTCGACGCACGTGCTTTTCGTGCGGCGGGTGAGGGGGCGTTTCTGCGCCCACTACCCCAACATCCCCCTAATCACATGCTGCAAAATACCGCCATTTTTGTAGTATTCCATTTCAGTTAATGTATCAATGCGCGATTGCAAAATAACAATAGATTTCGATCCATCTTCGCGATGTACCAAAGCTTCAATTTTCGTGCGTGGTTTTATTTGTGAACCCAGATTCAAAATATCTATTTTTTCAAGTCCAGTCAGTTTCAACGTTTTTCTCGTTTCATGATTCGTAAATTCCAACGGCAAAATTCCCATGCCAATTAAATTGGAACGATGAATACGCTCGAAACTTTCTGCAATCACTGCAACCACACCTAATAATTTAGGCCCTTTTGCGGCCCAATCTCGCGAAGATCCTGAACCATATTCTTTTCCTGCAATAACAATTAATGGAATTTTCTTTTTTTTATATTGCATCGCGGCATCAAAAATACTTAATACTTCACCAGTTAACACATTTTTCGTAAATCCACCCTCAACTTCAGGCACCATTTCGTTTCGTAAACGAATATTCGCAAAAGTACCGCGCATCATCACTTCATGATTACCACGTCTTGAACCGTAGGAATTAAAGTCTTTTTCCGCGATATTTTTGGAAAGTAAATATTTGCCTGCCGGACTATTTGCTTTAAAAGAACCCGCCGGTGAAATGTGATCGGTCGTAATACTATCGCCTAAAATCGCTAAAACTCGCGCAGCGTGAATATCTGAAACTTTTTCAGGATGTAATCCCATGCCTTCAAAAAATGGTGGCTCTTGTATATAAGTCGACGTCGGTTGCCATTCATAGGTTTTTGAATTGGGGATTTTCATGGAACGCCATTCGTCCGAACCATCAAAAATTTTGGCATAGGTTTCATGAAACATTTCTTGCGTGATTTTTTTGATACGTTCATCAATCTCGCTATTTTTCGGCCAAATATCTTTTAAATAAACCGGCTCCCCCTTTTTATCCAGACCAATTGGATCTTTTTCTAAATTAATATTCACCGTACCCGTCAATGCAAAGGCCACCACCAGTGGCGGAGAAGCTAACCAATTCGCTTTCACCTCAGGATGAATTCGTCCTTCGAAATTTCTATTACCTGATAAAACCGCTGAAACAATGAGATCATTATCATTAATCGTTTTGGAAACCGCGGGCGGTAAAGGTCCAGAATTCCCAATACAAGTCGTGCATCCGTAACCCACTAACGTAAACCCAAGCGCATCTAACGATTTTTGCAAACCCAATTTTTCTAAATATTTTGTCACGACTTGCGATCCCGGTGCGAAAGAAGTTTTGACCCATGGTTTTCGCGTCAAACCTTTTTCTGAAGCATTTTTCGCAAGTAAACCCGCCGCAATCAGTACACTTGGATTAGAGGTATTCGTACAACTCGTAATCGCCGCAATCACCACATCGCCATGATGCATTGAAAAATTTTCAGATGTTGCAAATGCTTTATCTTTATCAGCGACTTTTTCCATTAATGGCTGAAAAGCGTCGGGTAAATTTTTGAGTAGGACGTGATCTTGCGGACGTTTGGGGCCTGCTAAAGAAGGTTTCACTGCGGAAAGATCCAATTCAACAATGTCCGTAAAAACGGCATGATACGCTTTAGGATCGTGCCATAAATCTTGCGCTTTCGCGTAAGCTTCCACGAGGGAAATCGTTTCATTATCTCGGCCGCTTAAGCGTAAATATTCAAGGGTTGCATCATCAATGGGGAAAAATCCGCATGTCGCACCGTATTCTGGCGACATATTGCCAATGGTTGCACGATCCGCAATGGATAAATCGAGAAGTCCCGGTCCAAAAAATTCGACGAACTTACCCACGACACCTTTTTTTCGTAATAAATGTGTCACCACTAATACTAAATCTGTCGCGGTCACGCCTTCTTTTAATTGTCCGGTGACTTTGACACCAATCACTTCTGGAATGAGCATCGAAATAGGCTGACCTAACATCGCCGCTTCGGCTTCAATACCACCCACCCCCCAGCCTAAAACCCCCAATCCATTAATCATCGTTGTGTGACTATCGGTACCCACCAAAGTGTCTGGAAAAGCGTATTTTTTACCATTTTTATCTTGAGACCAAATGGTTTTCGCAAGATATTCTAAATTCACCTGATGGCAAATGCCGGTGTCGGGTGGGACCACTCGAAAATTTTGAAACGCATGTTGCCCCCAACGCAAAAATTCATAGCGCTCATAATTACGTTCCATTTCCATTTTTGCATTAATTTCAAAAGCATCTTTCGCAATAAATTGATCGACGATGATCGAATGATCAATTACAAGATCGACCGCGGAATGCGGATTAATTTTTTCTGGATTACCACCTAGTTTTTTTACCGCCGCGCGCATCGCGGCTAAATCGACAACCGCAGGAACACCCGTAAAATCCTGCATTAAAACTCGCGCAGGACGATAAGCAATTTCTTGATCTGAAGTTTTATTTTTTAGCCATTCCATCAATCCTCGAATATCATCTGCATTGACGGTAATGCCATCTTCGTGGCGCAATAAATTTTCGAGTAAAATTTTCAAAGTGAAAGGTAGTTTATGAATATCTTTTAATCCCGCATCAGTCGCTTTTTTCAAGCTAAAGTAATGATATTTTTTACCGTTAACCTCGAGTACCGCTTCCACTTTATTTGAGTATTCCAACTGCAATTTTTTGGTATGATGTTCTTTCCGTTCATTTCCATCGGGTTCGTGTCCTGCAAAACTCGGCGGATCACTTGCAGGAAAAGATTCAATTGATGCTTGATCGATGATGTCACGCGTTTTTTTCGATTCATCCATGCTCAAATTCCTTATTTAAAGAGGTTTTGCAGATAAACACATCGCCCTTGAATCCCAACCACCACCTAACGCTTTAATCAGTAACACCGCAGCAACCATTTCTTGGCCGATAATATCTGCTGCAGTTTTTTCAGCAGTATATGCAGCATTTTGTGCGGTAATAACAGTGGTATAATCGACAGTACCCGCTTTGTATTGATTCGTGATAAGCTCCAAAGAAGTTTTTGCACTTTGATAAGCACGCTCTTCTACCACTTCTTGTTTTTGCAAAATATAAAGTGATGACAAATTATCTTCGACTTCTTGAAAAGCCGATAACACCGTTTGTTTATAAGCTGCCACATTTGCAGCATAGGTAGCTTTAGCCGCAATGATTTGTGATTTTCGCAAACCGCCGTCAAATAATATTTGCGCAAGCTCACCGGTAAGGGACCAACCTGCGCCAGGAAGTGAAAGCCAACGCGAAAAGTTTTGATGCGTATAATTACCATTGCCAAAAATAGTGAGCGATGGAAAAAATGCAGAAATTGCGACACCAATCTGTGCATTCGCTGATGCCATCTGCCGTTCTGCTGCGGCAATATCCGGACGACGTTCTAATAATTCGGTTGGAACTGCGCCAGGAATAGCAGGAGGTTTTGCCGTCAATGGCGCAAATGGAATCGAAAGATTCGCGGGCGGAATTCCCATCTGAACGGCAATGGCATGTTCGGTTTGTTCGCGCGTAATTTTATTCGCAATTGCTTGCGATTGCGCAGTTTCTAATTGGCTTTCCGCTTGTACGACATCACTTTTCGATACGACGCCAGAGTTGTAACGATTTTTCGTTAATTGCAAAAATTGTTTATATGAAGTGACGGTATCATCCAAAATTTGCTGATCGCGATCGAGTGCACGTAATTGAAAATAAAATTGTGCCAACGATGCTTCAGCAGATAATTTTGCAACAATAATTTGCGCGTAACTCGCTTGCGCTGCATCCGCATTCGATTCAACATTCCGACGAATGGCTCCCCACAAATCTATTTCCCATGAGGCATCAATATTTACAGTGTGGAATGTGGAAATAGTCCCCCCTGTGGAAGCACCCGTGGACACCGTTCCGGTTGAACCGGAGCTACTGATGAATGAAGAAGAACCCGAGCCTTGTTTTTGTCGAGTCAAATCGACAGTCGACGATATTTGTGGAAAATATGAAGCGCGTGCTTCGCCCAATAATGCGCGCGCATTGGTATAGTTGGCGATCGCTTGGGCGATATTTTGATTGCTGATTTCTAATTTTCTCATCAGACGATTGAGGTAGGGATCGTTAAAAATTTCCCACCATGGACCTCGGTCGCAAGCGTCTTTGGGGGCAGCCATTTTGAAACCAGGGGGTGCTTCTTTATATTTTAAAGGAACCGAAACTTTGGGTTTTACATAGTCGGGACCGACCGCGGTGCAGGAGGTCAGAAAAAGAAAAAAAGCTGTCATTAAAACTTTTCTCATGCCGTCCCTCTTCTTGCAAAAGGCCACCACCGCCACTGACCCACTTTTTCTAACATTAAAAAAATCACGGGAGTCGTATAAAGCGTTAATAATTGGCTTAACAATAATCCGCCAATGATGGCAACGCCTAACGGTCGACGCAATTCAGAACCGATTCCCATTCCGAAAGCTAAAGGAAAAGCACCGAACATCGCAGCAAGCGTCGTCATCATGATGGGACGAAAACGCAAGATAGCGGCTTGGTAAATCGCATCCATTGGCGATTTGTTCTCAACTCTCTTCGCTTCAATCGCAAAATCAATCATCATAATGGCGTTTTTCTTAACAATTCCGATTAATAGAATCAGACCAATCAATGCAATGATACTAAAGTCAATTCGCGTAATCAGCAAGGCTAATAACGCTCCCACACCGGCTGATGGCAAAGTAGAAAGAATAGTCAATGGATGAATGGTACTTTCATACAATATGCCAAGCACGATATATACCGCAACCAATGCAGCTAAAATTAAAATGCCTTCATTGGCAAGTGACTCTTGGAATGCTTGCGCCGTACCCTGAAAAGAACTCAGCACGGTTTCGGGTAAATGCATTTTCTTCATGCCTTCCGTAATATTTTTAACCGCATCGCCTAACGCCACCCCCGGCCCTAAATTAAAAGAAATCGTCGCCGCTGGCGCCTGACCTTGATGATTGACTGACAATAAAGTATTCGAAGGAGCAAAATCCGCAAACGCAGATAAAGGAACTAACTTGCCATTTGCCGCTGGCACGTAAATCACTTTTAACGTTTCGGGCGATTGCCAAAATTCGGGGGCGACTTCCATTACCACATGATATTGATTGAGCGAGCGATACATTAAAGACACTTGCGCTTGACCAAAGGCATTATACAAAGTGCTATCGACATCCTGCATATCAATGCCTAAACGTGAGGCATTATCGCGGTCAACTGATACAAATGCTTGTAACCCATGCGTCAATTGATCGCTATTCACATCAACGATGCCAGGTAAAGTTTTTACGGAATCCAGTACGCGCGGTGTCCATTGATTTAATTCCTTTAAACTATCGGCGGTTAACGTATATTGATACTGCGCATTTCCCACTCGCCCACCCACTGACAAATCTTGCGCGGCTTGCATGTACAAAGTGGCCCCGGTGACTCCCGATAATGATTGTCGCAAACGATCAATGACTTTATTTACCGACAAACTTCTTTCGTTCAATGATTTCAAAGAAATAAAAACAGATCCTGAATTTGTCGTACTTCCCCCCGCACCCCCGATAAAACCGACCACATTCGAAACCGCAGGATCATTTGTCACAATATCCACGAAGTTTTTTAATTTTTTTACCATCGCTTGAAAAGAAATATCTTGATCTGCTTGAATTTGCGCGATAATTCGTCCGGTATCTTGTTGCGGAAAAAATCCTTTTGGGACAATCACAAATAAAAATATATTTAAAATAATTGCAAACAACGTAATAAATAACATGAGCTTTGGATGGCGCAATGCAATTTGTAAAGTTTTTTCGTAAAAACCATGCATTCGATTAAAACCACGTGTAAAAATATGGTCTTTCGTCTTCGATTCTTTTTTTAATAAATAAGCACACATCATGGGTGTGACCGTGAGGGACACGAGTAAAGACACTAAAATCGCTGCAGATAAAGTAATCGCAAATTCACGAAATAATCGTCCGACAATTCCACCCATTAACAAGATGGGAATAAAAACTGCAATCAAAGAAAGACTCATGGATACAACGGTGAAACCCACTTCTTTCGCGCCTCGCAACGCGGCATCGAGGGGTTTCATGCCATCTTCCATGTGTCGAGTAATATTTTCTAAGACAACCACCGCGTCATCGACCACAAATCCGGTCGAAATCGTTAACGCCATCAGCGATAAATTATCGAGTGTATAACCCATTAATTTCATCACACCAAAAGTTCCCAGTAATGACAATGGCACTGCCACACTGGGAATTAACATGGAGCGTAAATTTCCTAAAAAAAGATACACAACAAAAATCACCAACATAATCGCGATAACTAACGTGAACTCGACATCATGTAATGACGCACGAATCGTCGTCGTACGATCCATTGCCACCGTAATATCAATGGCGCTCGGAATGGTGGCTTTCAAAAAAGGAAGTGCGGCAAAGACACGATCCACCGTCGACACCACATTTGCACCGGGTTGTTTAAACAACACCAGCATCACAGCAGGTTTACCATTGGCGAGTCCTGCATTTCTCACATTTTCAACAGAGTCCGTCACGGTTGCCACATCACCGATACGCACCGGATTGTTGTTTTGATATCGAATAATGAGTGGACGATATTCACTCGCAGTGAGTAGTTGATCATTGGTCGACACTTCAGATGTTGTCGTACCTTGGGATAAATGTCCTTTAGGGCGATTAGAATTCGCGTTTTGCAATACGTCTTTTACCGTATTCAAACTAATTCCATAATTATTTAATGCGAGAGGATTTAATTCGACGCGAACCCCCGGCAATGAGCTTCCACCCACCAACACTTGTCCTACGCCATTCACTTGCGACAAAGATTGCGCCAAAATAGTGGAAGCATAGTCGTACAATTGTCCCGTGGAATAAATCTTCGAGGTCATCGCAAGAATTAAAATCGGTGCATCGGCAGGATTTACTTTGCGATAAGTGGGATTGCTCGGTAAATTGGAAGGCAATTGGCCGCTCGCGGCGTTGATCGCAGCCTGTACATCGGACGCTGCGCCATCAATATCACGTGTTAAATCAAATTGGATGGTAATAGCGGTTATTCCCAACGTGCTACTCGAGGTCAATTGTGTAATGCCCGCAATGCGACCGAGTTGACGCTCCAGAGGTGTTGCGACGGAAGTTGCCATCGTTTCCGGACTACCACCTGGGAGCGTTGCTGTGACTGTGATGGTTGGAAAATCAATTTCAGGCAGCGATGAAACGGGTAAGAGATAAAAAGCCACAATCCCCGCAATGGCAAGACCCATGGCTAATAAAGTAGTAGCAATGGGACGATGAATAAATGGCGAAGACAAACTCATTCATGCGCCCTCGGTGTCATCCATTGCAAACGAAAGGCATTGAATTTTCGCGCCATTTTATCGAATGCGAGATAAATGACAGGTGTCGTATAAAGCGTGAGTAATTGACTTACCATCAAGCCCGCAATGATCGCAATCCCTAAAGGTCGACGCAGTTCCGCTCCCATGCCAGAACCAAACGCCAAAGGAAAAGCACCAAACATTGACGCCATCGTCGTCATCAAAATGGGGCGAAAACGTAAAATACACGCTTCAAAAATTGCATCAAAGGCATTTTTACCGTACTGACGTTCTTGTTCTAATGCGAAATCAATCATCATAATCGCATTTTTCATCACAATACCAATCAGCAAAATAATCCCAATCAACGCAATGACGGTCAGCGCATTATTCGTCAACAATAATGCGAGGAGTGCACCCATGCATGCGGAAGGAAGGGTCGATAAAATGGTTATGGGATGAATATAACTTTCATACAAGACCCCAAGCACAATATAAACCACAATAATGGCGGCGAGTACTAACCATGCTTCGTTGCTTAAAGAACCATGAAAAATTTTCGCGGCTCCCTCAAATCCTGCATTGATGCTATCAGGGATACCGATTTTTTGTTTGGCGGCATCCATCGCATGAATTGCATCGCCTAACGCGGCATTTTTTTGCAGATTAAAAGAAAGTGTCGCCACCGGAAATTGATTTTGCCGATTGAACACGATGGGGCCGACAGATTCTGTCACTTCTGCGATTGCACTCAACGGCACTTTTCCCAATGCTGTTGTATTAATATAAAGATTTTTTAAAGCATCCGGTCCTCTTTGTAATGCTTCCATCACAACGTAATATTGATTTCGCTGCGTAAACAATGTTGAAATCAATCGCTGCCCAAACGCATCATACAACGTATTATCAATGAGATTCATCGAAATCCCGAATCGTGACGCCGTATCTCGATCGATCAAAATATTCGTTTGTAATCCACCATTTTGTTCATCGCTTGCGACATCTTGAAATGGATATTCATTACGAATGGTATCCATTAACTTATTCGTCCATTTGGTGACGTCATCTGCATTAGGCGAACCTAAGCTATATTGATACTGCGTACGACTAATACGCGTATCAATCGTCAAGTCCTGAACGGGTTGCATATATAACGTTGCACCGGATATTTTTTGCAATTCCGGTTCTAAACGACGAATCACTTCACTGGCACTGACATCGCGTTCTGCTAAAGGTTTTAACGCAATAAGAAAACGGCCGGTATTCAATGTCGCATTCGTCCCATCAATACCGATAAAAGAAGACAAATTTAAAACGGCCGGATCTTTCAAAACCACGTTCGCGAGCGCTTCTTGTTTTTTGGACATTTCAGTGAAGGAAATCGATTGATTGGCGTCAGAAATCCCCTGAATAAAACCAGTATCTTGAATGGGGAAAAAACCTTTGGGAATCAGGACAAATAATAGCAATGTAATCACGAGTGTGACCACTGCAATGATTAAAGTTAAAGGTTGATGCGCCAATACGATTTGTAAGGATTTTTTATAAGCTTCCAAAATACGATCAAAAAAATCTGCGGATTGTTGTTCGAAACGACTGAGTTCGGTACGTGCGCGGTGATGCAGCATGCGCGCGCACATCATGGGCGTCAACGTTAACGACACAAATGCAGAAAGTAAAATGGCAACGGATAATGTCATCGCAAATTCACGAAATAAACGGCCGATGACATCACTCATGAAAAGTAATGGAATGAGAACCGCGATCAAAGAAACGGTTAAGGACATAATCGTAAAACCAATTTGTTTTGCACCTTTTAAGGCTGCTTCTAGTGGTTTTTCACCGTTTTCGACATAACGAGAAATATTTTCAATCATGACAATCGCATCGTCGACCACAAAACCTGCCGCAATGGTCAACGCCATTAGCGTTAAATTATTTAAACTAAATCCCAAGAGATACATTGCGCCAAAGGTACCAATCAAAGAAAGCGGCACCGCGACACTCGGAATAACGGTCGCCGATAAATTTCGTAAAAACAAAAATATCACCAAAACCACCAGTACAACTGAAAGCATTAAATCAAATTGTACTTCTTTTACCGATGCGCGAATGGTATTCGTACGATCAGCAAGCACATCAATATGGATCGACGATGGAATGGCCGCGTTTAATTGAGTTAATAATTTTTTAATGCGATCAGAAACGGCAATCACATTCGCACCCGGTTGCCGTTGAATATTCATAATCACGGCGGGGGTCATATTCATCCACGCAGCGAGCTTTACATCTTGCGCACCATCTTGGACAGTCGCGATATCGGATAAACGAATGGGTGCATTATTTTTGTATGCAATGATCAATGGGCGATATTCATCGCTCGTCAGTAATTGATCGTTCGAATTAATAATATAAGATAAAAACGGTCCGTCAAAACTTCCCTTCGCTGCATTCACGTTGGCATTATTAATCGCCGTTCGTAAATCTTCTAAGTTGAGTTGATATGACGCAAGCGCATCCGCGTTCACTGTCACTCTCACCGCAGGACGTTGTCCGCCACTTAAACTAACAAGGCCGACACCGGTTAATTGCGAAATTTTTTGTGCGAGTCTGGTATCTGCAAAATCTTGCACCAGCGTCAACGGCATACTATTTGACGTCAAAGCCAATGTCATAACCGGCACATCGGCGGGATTCACTTTGCTGTAAATCGGAGGATTGGGTAAATCAACGGGTAAATATGTCGTTGCGGCATTGATGGCGGCTTGCACTTCTTGCTCTGCAACATCCAGACTCAAACTTAAATCAAACTGTAAAACAATCACCGACGATGTACTGCTACTGGTCGATGTCATCTGATCCAAACCGGGCATTTGGCCAAATTGACGTTCCAACGGTGCAGTCACTGACGTTGCCATCACGCTTGGACTCGCACCTGGATAAAATGTGGTGACTTGAATGGTGGGATAATCCACCTCAGGAAGCGATGATACCGGTAACAAATGATAAGCCAACAATCCCGCTAAAAATAACGCAATCATAATGAGCGATGTTGCAATGGGTCGCAAAATAAATATGCGGGATGGACTCATTGGCTTCCAACCGTAACTGTTGCGCCGTCTGTTAATTTGTCTGCGCCTTCGACTACCACTTTTTCTCCTGGACTTACACCCGATTTCACGACGGTATCATTATCTTCTGTCGGACCTTTTTGGATGTTTTGCATTTTTACCGTTCCGTCAGTGCGGAGAATATAAACGAAAGGTGCGTTTATTCCTTGTTGAACGGCGGCGGTTGGAATGACAGTGGCCTTTTTCAACGTATCGATGAGCAATTTAATATTGACAAACTGATTAGGAAATAAAAGATTATTATCGTTTTTAAATACTGATTTTAATTTTACCGTGCCAGTTGTGGTATCAATTTGATTATCCATGGTAAGCAACTGGCCTGTTCCCAATAATTTTTTTTGCATCCGGTCAAAAGCTAAGGTCGTCAAGGGAATTTTGGCATTTAATTTTTCAAGCACTACTTGCACATCATCTTCAGGAATGGTAAATACCACGTTAATCGGATGCGTCATCGTAATAACCGCAATCCCTGTCGCATCAGAAACCTGCACGTAATTACCTGGATCCACCAACCGCAAACCCACTCGTCCATCAATGGGTGAAGTAATTCGACAATACGTTAAATTCACTTGCGTACTTTCAATTAATCCCTGATCGATTTTTACAATGCCTTCATTTTGTTGAACGGTGGCTGCTTCCGTATCTAGCGTTTGTTTCGCAACAGAATCTTGTTTCCATAGTGTTTGATAACGTTGTAAATCTAATTGCGAATTGGCCAAAAGTGCTGTGTCACGTTCTAACTGACCTTGATATTGTTTGAGTTGCGCTTCATAAGGACGCGGATCAATTTCTGCAAGCAAATCACCTTTTTTGACCATCTGACCTTCCGTAAATAACACGCGAATCAATTGTCCATTGATCTGTGTGCGAACGGTGACAGAATTAATTGAGGTAACCGTACCAATTGCAGAAAGATAAACAGGAACATCTTTTAAAGTTGCTTCCCCTACCACAACAGATGGCGTCGCTTGCGGAATCACACGATTTGCATTTGACCGAATATGTCGGATAAAAAAGATGAGTAGAACAATGATTAAAATCACTATCCAGAAACTGAGTCTTCGATTTAACGGACGGTTTGGTGTGTTCACGCGGTATCCTTTCAATATTTTGCGACATGCCCATGACAGCTTGAGCACTAGCTATCTTAAGCAATCCTGAAAAATTTTTCCTTAACTTTATTTAAATAAATAAAAAACAATTAAAAAACATAAGTTCTTTTTTTTTACAACACCTAATTTTCTCTCTATGCTATAATTTCTTTGTGATAATTCACGTTTAGGGTCACTGGAGGATAAAAATATGCATAAGACCATCTCTAGGAAACAAAATATCATCAAAAACGACTTAGAAAAATTGAAAGCCTTACTTGCAACTACCGCTTATGACGTCCGTGGCGAAGCAAGAAATGCGATTTCTGAATCTTTTGAAAATGTGAAAGATAAATCATCAGATTTGCAGACTAGCATTTCTGACTATGTCACAGAAAAGCCATTTAAAGCGTTAGGCCTCGCAATGTTATCCGGTTTGTTCTTAGGATTAACGATGCGTCGCAAAAAGAAACATCATCATACGACACGTTAATTGTAATGGAGCGTTGAATGGCGAAAAAAAAACCTCCTTTTAAATTTTTACTAAGGTTATTGTTCGCTATTCCTGCAATAATGAGTCTTGCGAGCAAGGTTTTTACCTTAATAAAAATCGAAGCCCGTGAAAGTGGTAGAAACTTCGTAAAGATAGTCATTCTGGCTATCTTTTCTCTTATTGTGCTTTCATCGACCTGGATTTCAGCACTCGCAATTTTATTCTTTTACCTACTCGAATGGCACCTGACCGTCCCCGCTGCTTTAGGAATCCTCTTAGCTGTCAATTTATTATCACTATTCATCATTATGCTTAGTATTGTCCGATCCAAAAAAAGATTATTCTTCCCGGAAACGAGAAGGCAATTGCGGGGGTTGTAGTTATTTAGTCAATGTATTAGTTTGCTTCAAGAATTTCATTGAGTAACTTATACACGGTTGAACAATTACCTTCTAGAACTTCTACGGTGTCATGCTTTCTTTTTCCATTATGTACTGCCGTCTTACAATTTTCTCTTCTAATTTCTTTGACACCAATATTACTTTTCGTATAATTTGGTAAATGTCTAAGCAATCTCCTCACACAATCATTCGTGTTTTTAACATCATCTCCACTTTCAAAATGTAACAGTAACCAATATTCGAATTTTGGATTACTTATTGCTAAATTATGCTTAATATTAATTTTTTCCCATTCGAAACATTCTTGAAATGCACTTTTTTTTCGGCCATCAACGTCTATTATCAACCAAATTTGTTCATTTTTATTCAAACCATTTTCCTTAATATATTTTTTAGCTCGCTTTAAAATTTGGTTAGGCTCAGTTTTCTTATCACCTTTTTTTACAATTATATTAACCCTATCATTTATTTTTTTTAAAATAGTAAAATAATCGTTTTCAGTTTTTTCGCCTTCTGGGAAAATTGTAAAAACCTTTCTATATTCTCTTGTACCTATTGGTCGACTAAATTGATTTTTTTTTGATTTATTCATGAAAATTTTCTACTTTAATGAGAAAGCAAAAGAATTTTGGGAATTCCGCCAAAACTCCCCCGCAGATAACTTTTTCTAATATCTTTATCATTACGAGTATCTTTATATTCACTTAGCGAGAATAATTGCGTTGCTGAATTGGTATTTCTTTCTGTAATCCATAATTCATCCCTTCTCAATAACTTTTGATCCATTAACGTCACATTATGCGTAGTAAATATTAACTGTGAACGACTAGACGACGAGCAAGTTTGAAAATAATACTCCAGTAGCGAACGAATTAGCATGGTATGCATAGAATGATCAAATTCATCAATAATATACGTTTTACTTGATTTATCATTTGATAAATCGATTATTGCTGGCAAAAGCTCTATCATTCTTAAAGTCCCTTCAGATTCTTGAGCCAAATCAAATTGAATATCATTACCATCTTTAGTTTTATGGTAAGAAACAAGTTTCTTTAAAGATAATTCTCCATTCCTTTTTGATATAACAAAATTTCTACCTATTAAAACATCTGCACCATCAGGCAAGTCTTCTGAAACTTTTGCTTTTAATTCCTCTGGAAATTGAATACTTTCAAAAGTAACTTCGATACCATCCAATTGTGTGATACCCGTATCTAATTCAGAAATAATATTGTTAATCATCGAATATGTTGAAGTATCCTCTTTGTTTATTAAAAACCCCCATGAAAGATTAGACTTTGGACCTAATACAATTAAATTATGTTTAAACCAATCGTGTACAGGAGAAAAATCATCTTTTTTTTGATCTACTGTTTTAGTTAAAAATAATTGATTATCTCTAGTTCCTTCAGCAATAAATTTTAATCTTTGATCCTGACTTAATGAAGGATCATCAGGAAACGTAACCTTTCCATTCGAGTCGCGCTCATATAAAACTTTTTGACTGTATGGGCCAAACTTAATTAGTTTTTCTTCTACAACTTTCTTTGATGTCACAGCAAAACTAAATTCATAGCAAATTTCATTGACTAATATTTGAAAACTAAAGCGTGTAGGTTCATGTTCGAGTTTTTTATCTAATTTAAATACGAGTCTTCTAATCAAACTTTCTGGCTGAGTGATTGTTGTAATAAAATCTCTTGCAAAGCGAATAGCATTACAAATTTTAGTTTTACCTGCGGCATTCGCTCCATAAATAGCGGCAATGGGTAACAGGCGAAACCCATATTTTTTAATAATGGGTACACGTTCTGAATGCTGTTTTTCTTTAGTAGCAATCATAGAAAAAGTTATAGGTTCTCTTACAGATTCCCAATTTTCCACTGTAAATTTTATGAGCATATCAAACCACCTTTTTATACGTAAATTTCTCTTTTATAATAGAAATTATAGCATAATTTTAGAAAAAAACATGTTTTTATGAGCTTTTTTCTCCTAAAGATAAGATTGCCGTTGCAATCCCAAGATCGTCAAAGCAATAAGGAATTTCATCGCATTAACTTGTCCACTTAACTTACTCTTTCTCTTGACAAATCCCCCCACTCTCCAGACAATCTTCGCAATTCAAAAGGAAACGCATATGCTAAATTCAGGAAATCTTTTTCGTCTTGCAATTGCTGAAGAAAAACCTTTACAAATTGTCGGTACCATTAACGCAATCAGTGCGTTAATCGCTAAAAAAGCTGGATTTCGTGCGATTTATTTATCTGGTGCTGGCGTTGCCAATGCCTCATTTGGCGTCCCGGATCTCGGAATTACTACGCTGAATGACGTGTTACAAGATGCGCGCCGCATCACGGGGGCGTGTGACTTACCATTATTAGTGGACGCCGACACCGGATTTGGGGGCGCTTTTAATATCGCACGTATGATTCGTGAAATGATTAATGCCAATGTCGCGGGCGTTCATATCGAAGATCAGGTCTCGATGAAACGTTGCGGTCATCGTCCAGGCAAATTACTCGTCAAAACAGAAGAAATGGTCGATCGCATAAAAGCGGCCGTAGACGCACGAACCGAAGCCGATTTTGTGATAATGGCGCGCACCGATGCGCTTGCATCCGAAGGAATGGAAGCCACGGTCGAACGATGTCAACGTTATATCGAAGCGGGTGCAGATATGATTTTTTTTGAAGGGGTCGAACAATTAAAACAATACGAAACGCTTTCAAAACATTGCGACGTTCCCATTCTTGCGAATATCACTGAATTTGGTGTGACTCCGCTTTTTACCAAACAAGAACTCTATAAAGCCGGCGTCAATATGGTACTTTATCCTTTGAGCGCATTTCGTGCGATGAATAAGACCGCACTTCATATTTATGACGCTATTCGAAAAGATGGAACGCAAAGAATTGTCCTCGATGATATGCAAACGAGACAAGAATTATATGACCTCATTCATTACTTTTCATACGAATCTAAACTAGATGAACTATTCGCAAAAGGGGAAATCCATGAATAAAAAACCAGGTGGTCTCGCAGGTATAACGGTTGGCGAAACAGGTATTTCGACGGTTGGAAAAGAAGGGGTGGGTCTCACCTATCGCGGCTATGATATTCATGATTTGGCAGATAAGGCGTCTTTCGAAGAAGTCGCTTTTCTATTAATTGAAGGCAAATTACCGAACGAAAAAGAATTAGATCGTTTTCAATCGGTGCTTTCTTCGCATCGTGAAATACCGGATGAATTAAAAATTGTTTTAGAAAAAATTCCACGCAATACGCATCCGATGGATGTTTTGCGGACGGGTATTTCAATGTTTGGCACCTTAGAACCCGAATCCAAAAATCGTTCCGAAAAAAAGATTGCGAAGCATCTCCTTGCCGCGACACCTGGCATTTTATTGTATTGGTATCATTTTCATAAAAACGGTAAACGTATTTCGACGCATTCTGACGAAAAAAGTATCGCGAGCCACTTTCTTTATTTATTACATGGAAAAAAAGCAGATGAATTAGCGATTAAAACTATGGATGTTTCCCTCATTCTTTACGCGGAACATGAATTTAATGCATCCACTTTTGCAGCACGCGTAACAACGTCAACTTTATCTGATTTTTATTCTGCCATTGTGAGCGGGGTCGGAACATTACGCGGCGCTTTACATGGTGGTGCGAATGAAGCCGCCATGGAATTAATTTCACGATTTAAAACACCAGAAGAAGCAGAGGAAGGCATTCGAAAAATTCTTGCTGCCAAAGAAAAAATTATGGGATTCGGACATCGTGTTTATAAAACTTCTGACCCTCGCTCAGATGTCATTAAACATTATTCCGAAAAATTATCGAAAAATGCCAAAGATGGTTATCTTTATCCCGTTTCAGAACGTATTGAAAAAATCATGTGGGATGAAAAAAAATTATTTCCCAATCTCGATTTTTATAGCGCTTCTGCCTATCATTTTTGCGGTATTCCGACAGAGATGTTTACGCCGCTTTTTGTGATGTCACGCATCGCAGGATGGAGTGCGCATATTATCGAACAAAGAAAAGATAATCGCTTAATTCGCCCTGACGCTGATTATGTAGGACCGACAGCTCGCACTTTTACCCCAGAGAAGGATCGAGAATAACGTATGTCTATCAACGAAGCTGATGTAAACATTCGCCCCCAATATGATACGGAATTTGCGACCATTGCCGATTATGTCGTGGATTTTGCAATTAATAGCGAGAAAGCCTATCAAACGGCGCGTTTAGCATTCATGGATGCGTTGGGATGTGCGTTCTTGGCATTGCAATATCCTGCGTGTAAAAAATTACTGGGGCCTGTCGTACCTGGTACCATTGTGCCAAATGGTTCACGTGTCATTGGCACTGAATTTGTGTTAGACCCAATTCTTGCTGCCTTTAATAATGGTGCGTTGATACGTTGGTTGGATTTTAACGATACGTGGCTTGCCGCTGAATGGGGCCATCCTTCCGATAATTTAGGTGCGATTTTATCCCTCACGAATTATTTATCACGGAACCACCAATCGTTTACGATGCATGATGTGTTTATTGCAATGATTAAAGCTTACGAGATTCAAGGCATTCTTGCTTTGGAAAATAGCTTTAATCGCGTCGGTTTAGATCATGTGGTTTTAGTCAAAGTCGCATCGGCCGCACTTTCTATGTTTTTATTAGGTGGTACACGCGACGATATTTTAAATGTGTTATCGCACGCTTTTATTGATGGCCAAAGTTTACGAACTTATCGTCATGCACCCAATACCGGCTCCAGAAAATCATGGGCTGCGGGGGATGCAACGGCGCGTGGTTTACGTTTAGCATGGATGGTAAAACTGGGTGAAATGGGATATCCGAGTGCCCTTTCGGCCAAAAAATGGGGATTTTCTGATGTGTTATTCCGCGGTGAACCATTACGCTTAGCGCGTCCGTTGAATGCATATGTAATGGAAAATATTTTATTTAAAATATCTTTTCCCGCAGAATTTCATGCGCAAACCGCTGTCGAATGTGCGATCGCATTGCATCCACAAATCAAAAATCGTTTGGATAGCATTGAAAAAATCATTTTAACCAGCCAAGATTCTGCGGTACGCATTATCAGCAAAACCGGACCTTTACATAATCCCGCCGATCGAGATCATTGTTTACAATATATGGTTGCCATCGGCCTTATTTATGGTGATTTGCGCGCAGAACATTATGAAGATGATTTCGCATCGGATCCGCGTATTGATGCATTACGTCAAAAAATGGAAGTGCAAGAAAATATTCAATTTAGCAAAGATTATTTAGATCCTGAAAAACGTTCGATTGCGAATGCCATTCAAATATTTTTGAGGGATGGTAGTTCGACTGAAAAAGTCATCGTTGAATATCCAATCGGACATGTCAGAAGACGGGACGAAGGTATTCCATTGTTACTCAATAAATTTAAAACAAATGCGAGCACACTTTTTAAAGCAGATAAAGTCGAAGAATTATTAAATTTATTTGAGAGCAAAACGCTTGATCGAATGGAAGTGCATCAGTTTATGGATTTGATTACTTTTTCTTAATATCAACACTGTCATGCCAGCATGCTTTCAGCTGGCATCCAGTCGGCAACCAATAGAATCGCCTGGATGCCACCTCTCGCTACGCTCGGCTGGCATGACAAAGTACTATTTTGATGATTTTGGTGTATAATTGCCATTTTTTGCTCGCACGAGGAAAATATGCAAGATCGTCATCATCCAAAAAATAATCACCGTTCTGAAAGAAAAATTACCAGCCCTGAACTGATTGATCTCACGAACATTTTAGATCAACTTGCGGAGAAAACGACTTCTGAATCCCCCACAATTTCCAAAAACGAAGAAATGCTCCAGATAGATAATGCAATACTTGAAATAGAAAAAATTCTATCCAAAAATTTCAAAAATTTATCCTTAAAAGCCATCGACGAACTTTTATATCTGTTAGTCAAAGCAAATTTTAAAAAAAATACATTAGATGAATATCCTCACATTGCAACTCAATTAGTCGATAAAATTGAATTGTTACTTCAAAACTTGAGAGAGCAAAAAGATCCTACATTTAATGAAAAACATATTGAAATATTGTGGTCTTTCAAAAAATTAAATTATAATGCTGAGAATTTCCGCTATCTCAACAACATTATTTTTCCATTATTAAATAGAAAAAAAGATTTTTGCCTTTCTTATTTACATTTATGCTCCGAATTAGGTTTCACCGCTTATCATATGAGAAAAACAGCTTATAAACCTATTCCTGCGATTATTGCATTTTTACAAAATCCTAAAGGTGACGAGGATCCAAGCTTAGCTTCGAGAAAGCTTTTACGATCGATAAGTTTATTAGGATTTAGCAAAAAAGATTTCACATCCAAAGAACGCGATATTCTACTCGAGAAAATTCCCGCTATTTTAGATAATGTCAAAAATAAGGGAGAAAAACCGGATTATTTAATTAAATTCTTTTGGATGTTAGCGCGGTTAGATTTTGATTTTGCTGAATTAAAAGATAAACCGATCATGAAGAAAGTTTCTGAATATTACAAAGCTTATCCAAAAACTTTTATTGAAATTGAAAATATCGCCTTATTTTTATGGAGTATGGCGGCTATTAACGTTCCGACCGACTATTCACTATATAAAAAATTCATCGAAAAAGTATTGCCTACGCTGCAATACGCACCATTAGAAACAGAAGACTACATTTCTCAAATTCTCACTGGTCGACTTTACTTTGATTTAAATCTATCGCCAACAAGAAGAGAGCTTTTAGGAAAAAAATTACATCGTAAACACAAAAGTTCAGAACTACATCTTCTGCTTGAAAACATCATTCGCAGATTATTAGATGAAGAAAGAGAAAAAGATCCAACTATTCCTGAACCTCCGAAACCAATGCATGAATACACATTTGAACATGGTATTATTGTAGTGGATACCGCGCTTTCGGAAGATTTTGTCATTGAATTTGATGGCGCATTACATTCCAATCAAAATGTCAGTGATAAATTAAAAAATCGTTTATTAGAAAAATTAGGAGTGACTTGCATTCGAGTTTCAAGCGAAGAAATTTATAACGCAAAAGCAAAAGATGATTTACTTCATTTTTTAAAAGTAAAAATTATTCAGCCATATTTACATCATCATCAAGAAAAGCTTCAAAAAATGGAAAAAGAAGAAAAACAATATGATGTTGCTGACAATTTTTATAATCAAACACCTATTGCTTGGTCAGAGCCTGTCGAAAATGATGGTTTTTATGATCAACCGCCTATTGAATGGGAGCAATCGCAACCAAAATTAACTTTTAGTGAAATTGTGCGAAAAGCGGAAATAGCGGCAAAAATAGCTGAGAAAAAAACGTCTCTCGAAAAGGAAACTCCAAAAAAAATACCTACCGCCATTACGTTACCAAAGAAAGTTATCCTTCCTGAAATAAAAGTCCTTTCGAAACCTACACCCCCAGCTTCTATTGAAAATACTACAAATGATGTCGTTAGTTTTCCAATAGGGAATACAAAAGAAACTCCAAAATCTTTTTTTCAACCCATTCAAAAAAAGAAAAGAAGAATAACAACAAAAGTCGCTATACCTCACTCCGAAGAAAAAATTTCGAGAAGTGCCGCACTAAACCATGTAGATGAACATCTTGAAAAATTACTTTTTGGACGTCAAGCTGAAAATCTTTTTGAAATAAAATTAGAAATAGCTTCCGCGCTAAATAAACATTCGGTTTTGGAAGGTGAATTGGAAAAAGCGTTAGGTAACAATTTAATTATTACAACGAGCACGCAAGGTTGTTGGTTTTTCAAAAAAACAATTCATACACTGCATTTTTATGAAAAAGATTTTGAAAAAAATCTACAAGGTTTTAGTCGTCATGCCAGCCTACGCTAAGCGCGCGGTGGCATCCAGTTGGCATCTAGCTGTGCCGCTTGGATGCCAGCTAAAAACATGCTGGCATGACAGAGTTTTATCGATGAGATTTTAGTGAGGGTAAATTATCGGTTTTTTTATCACTTTCAGTCACAGGCTGATACATCCTCATTTCCGCTTCCCGGCATACTTTTGTACTGACTGCTGCCGTTAATAAAGCCGCCGCTGAACCAATAGCAAAAATACTCGAAAAATAAATAGCTTGGTCCTTTCCAGATAATTTATCAACATTATCTGCCGTTGTATTTTTTAATATTTTCCCGATATTCCTTAACATTTTTCTTCCTCTAATTTAAAAAAAAGCGAGCAAGTAGATCATGCAAAAAGAAATGAGTCAAGTTGTTGTGCCACCCTTCTAACACCCGCGGTCCTGCTCCCGGACTGAATCCGGGATCACCGCAAGATCTAGAGCAACATCGTAGGGCCCGCGAGTAAATCGGCGTACAACCGTCGTCCCGCGGCTTGTCCGCGGGATCCAGTGATAGCGGATACGGCCACTCTGGATCCCGCGAATAAATCGCGGGACGACGAGTCAATAATGAGTACCTTCGGTACAAAATTTAAGTTTTAGGTGGAGAATGAACTCCACCTAAAACTTAACGCTACCAAACAAAACTTCGTTAAATTTATGGTAGCGGTATCCAACCGTTTAAGGAAGTTTTGATCAATGGCTATGAGCTTAAATCCCTTTTAACCAATTCCGCATAATAACTTTTAGAAATGGCAGCAAAGTATAAAACGAATTTGAAATATAATAATTTCGTCGTCCCGCGGCTTGTCCGCGGGATCCAGTGACAGCGGATACGCCACTCTGGATCCCGCGGACAAGCCGCTGGACGACAGATTAGGAGAAATTAGCAACAATGCCGAATAAGCGCAGGACGATGGGGATGCAGGATCCGGTCAGCAACAAATTTCATTATACAAATCTCGCCAATCAGGATTAAATTTTTCAATAATATTTAACTTCCATTTTCTACCCCAATTCTTAAATCTCCTTTCTCGCTGCGCAGCCTCTATAATATGTTCATGTGTTTCATAATATACTAATTGGTTAACATTATATTTCGCTGTAAATCCCAGAATAACTTTATTTTTGTGTTCCCATATTCTCTGAACTAAATTAGTCGTTGAACCCACATATAAAGTTCCATTACGGCGACTTGCTAAAATGTAAACAAAACTTTTTCCCATAAAATTTCCTTAATTTTTATTCGTTATGTTGATTTTGTAATACAAAATGAAAAGTAACTGGTTGAAAAGGAAAATTGATTAAAACTATTGTCCTACACCCCGGACGGGTCTGGGATCACCGCAGGATCCAGAGCAACATCGTAGGCTTTCTGGATCCCGCGAATAAATCGCGGGACGACGAGTTCTTTGACTTGTGTAGAGACCTCTGAATGAGAGCCATTATTTTTTGCAAAACAACCATATTCTTTTTACGTTTATTTGCAAGCTTTAAATCTCTCTTAAACTGGGTGGTATATTCAACTTTAAGCATGCTTAAATTATAAATCCTTAAATAATTCAGCTACACTGTTAGCTTTATTGGTTTTTCGTTTATTAGCATTCTGCATAGCCTTAATGGTTTGCTTATTTGGAATTTTCACCTCAAATGGCAATCCATTATTTAAACAAACTTGCATGTAAAATAATCTCACCGCTTCAGCAGATGTTAAACCCACCTTACGTAAGATGGTTTCGGCTTTGGTCTTGAGCTTAGGTTCTATACGAGTATTAATTGTTGCGACTTTATGCATAAATATCACCTCTACACTAATGTATAACACACGTTATACAAAAATTCAAGTTTAAAGCGGCCCAATAAATCACCCTTCTCAAGATAGGGATCAAATTTAATCAGGAAATTCTAAAATTTATTTCATATTTTCCATGATTTTGTTATAAAAAATTAATAATTTCCAACCAATGATGTGAAAAGTCAATATAAACAATGCCCTACTACCAACTTTGAACAATTTTCATATTTAATTTGTCGAGTACCACGCAGGCGTAAAATAAATTCTAGAATTATTGCCCTGCCCTGGCAGGAGCTGCCTCAAATAGGTGAAATAATAAAAACATAGTGGATATTAAAGAATTTACAACAAATTCCCCACCTCAGCGATAACACCGGACATTTTCGATTTGATAATATCATATTGCGGCGCAATCCAATGTTCTAGTTGAACAATAAATGGCTGAAATCGAGGGAATAATTGTGAATTTTGTAAGGCAGGATCACTACCGAAGGGTGTTAAGAATGTAATATAAAGGCATATTAAAACGATTAAGAAGCCACGGCATAAGCCAAATAAAGCCCCTAATACGCGATTAATGAATCCCAGCCCTACGCTCGAGACGATGCTACTAATAAAGTAGTTAATTATCCCACCCGCAATTAACGTCCCGATAAATAATGCTATAAAACTGAGACTTAGGGAAAAAGTAGATACCGACGCACCTGCCCCGGCCAATTTTGATCCAGCAAAGGCTTGCGCTAATGGCAATGCAAACGTCGTCGCGACGATATAAGCAATAATCCATACGGCAATGGACAGCATTTCACGAATAAAACCGCGGGAAAAACCAGCTAAAACGGAAAGCGCTAAAATCCCAATGATGAAGTAATCAACCCAATTATATGCAGCCATCTTTTTACCTTTAGTACAATTTCCGATAGTATCATATAACACCTGCTATTTATTGACAAATTCTCGATTTAAAAAGCAGGCAATTAAATCAGGTAAAGTCTTGGTATCGAATGGCTTTGTCACATAGGCGTCACAACCGGCTAATTTAGCTTTATCTTCATCTCCTTCCGCCTCATATGCAGTCAACGCGACGATAATGATATCTTTCGTTTGCGGGCTACTTTTCAAAAGCTTAGTGAGTTGCAATCCGTCAATGCCAGGAAGTTGTAAATCCATTAAAATTAATTTTGGCTTATGATCTTTTAATACCATTAAAGCCTCATCGGCATCCGTTGCGCTCAAAACATTAAACCCATGTTTTTTTAAAAATACTTGGGCCAATTTTAAATTCACCACATTATCTTCGATGACTAAAATAGTTTCGCCTGTCATAAGGTTTCCTCTTTTTCACTTATCATGTAACACTCCTTCAACTTGCATAAGCATTGGTAATTGCCTTACCTGATGCAATCCATTGAAGTTCTCCATCTTTAACGATAGGTGTCAAAATATAATTATCAGAATGTAAAATCCCGCTTTGTTCTTTTGGTATAACGGTGATGATGCCGACAGTCACCGTTAGCGATTCGATGGGGCCAATTTCAAAAATATTTTTTGCAATTTGATTTTTACCGCTATCACATTCTTTTAAGCCTTTATTTTTTTTATAACATTCTACAATGCTTAATTTATATGGCTCCGTACTTTTTAAAATGTCTGCATACACTAAGCGGCGAGAAAAATTTTGATAGGCGGGATACGCAAGGAGTCCGAATAAAACTAAAACGCTCAGTGTGATAAATAACTCTTTGAAGGAAAATCCCTGCATTTTCTGCATTTTCTGACTCCAAATTTGATTTTCATCAATCCATGGAAGTACTTAAGCCTATAGTTTTATTATATCTTTTTTTAGATATTTAAAGATTGCGGTTTTCCAATATTTAACAATAAAAGAAGATTAACATCATGAAAAATAAGTTATTCTGCGACTGAGAATAATTCTTTGTTGCTCGTACTGGCGCGAGCTGCTGCTAAATCAACAATATTTTTTGAAACAAGTCCTTGTAAATACTGATCTAATGTACACATTCCGACATTACTTCCCATTTGCATAGTGGAATACATTTGCGCAATTTTATCTTCTCTGATCAAGTTACGAATTGCGGTTGTACCTATCATGATTTCCAATGCCGCAACTAACCCACCCGCGATGCGTCGCACTAATGTTTCACAAATTACCGCCTGTAACGACTCGGAAAGCATATTTCGAATAATGTTTTTTTCACCGGCGGGAAACACATCCACAATACGACTGACAGAACGTGGTGCTGAACTGGTATGCAATGTCGCGAGGACTAAGTGCCCGGTTTCAGCGGCCGTAAGAGCAAGACGAATAGTCTCTAGATCTCGCATTTCCCCCACAAGAATAACATCAGGATCTTCACGTAAAGCGGAATGTAATGCTGCAGAAAAATCACGCGTATCTCGACCTAATTCGCGTTGGTTGATGAGACTTTTCTTGCTTTGATGCACAAATTCGATAGGATCTTCAATGGTAATGATGTGGCATGCTTCTGTCGTATTGACATAATCAATCATTGCGGCAAGAGTTGTACTTTTACCTGACCCTGTTGGCCCCGTCACTAAGATGAGTCCATTAGGTAATTCTAATAATTTTTTGAAAATATCAGGCATTCCCAATTGCTCTAACGTTGGAACTTCCGCAGGAATCATACGAAAAACTCCTGCAACGCCACGTAATTGATGAAAAGCATTCACCCGAAAGCGCGCAACATTCGCAAGTGGATATGCTAAATCAATTTCCAATCTTTCATCAAATTCTGTTCTTTGTTCAGGACTGAAAGCACTGTAAATCAACTCTCTGGTATCTTCCGGTGTCAGTATGACTGATTCTTGCAAAGGCATGAGATCACCATTGACACGGACAATGGGCGGTTGTCCTGGAGAAATATGTAAATCAGAAGCAAAAGCTCTCACCGTTTGTTCCAAAAGCTCATCTAAGTGACTCATATTTCGTTCCTTCCTTGTAGGGTGCTTGAAAAAATTGAATAAAATCCAAATGACAATTACTAAATACCGCATCAACACCAAGTGATAATAATTCTTGTGCTCGCATGGGATCATCGACGGTGTAGGCGAGTAATTGACGCTTCGTTGATTTAATTTCTTGAATGCTTTCTTTCGTTAAAATTTCATGATTCACATCGACCAACCTTGCCGAAATATGATCGCAAAATTTTTCCCAATCAGTATCCCACGTATCCATCAAATAACCAATCGGAATGTCGGCATGATGAGTTCGCACCTCTTCTAAAACCTTTCTCGAAAAACTCGAAATAAAAAAAGGCATTTCATATTGCGAAACCGTATCCATGACATATTTTGTTAATAATGCTTCATAACCTTTTAATGCTTTAATTTCAATATTTGCCGCCATTTTTTCTTGCGACAAAAAATCCAGCACTTGAGACAAGGTTGGAATTTTTTCTTGATAATATTTTCGATCAAACCAACTGCCTGCATCTAAGGTTTTAATAAATCGATAAGGGTAATCGATTACTCTACCGGTTGCATTTGTCGTACGATTTAAATCTTCATCATGAATCACCACGACTTCACCAGACGCCGAAAGCATCACATCAAATTCCACCCACTGAATTCCAAGTTCTTTTGCTTTTAAAAAAGCGGCGAGTGTATTTTCAGGCGCGAGAGCGCTCGCACCGCGATGCGCAATGATGGGTGGATGAAAGTGAATTTTCAATTTTTCCCTACCATTTTAACAACATCCGCATTGGGTGCAGATGCAAAAATGACAATGGCTGAAATTCGTAATTTGTCACCAACCGATAATGGACGATTATTAGTATCTGCACCTGCGACTGCCATTAACATCGCTCTCGGTTGTTGTGGTTCAGCCGTCATGTCTCCATTAAAATTAATGTTGTGCACATAAAATTTTTGGTCGGGATATAACTTATTTAAAAGATCCAATTCATTTTTGACTTGGCTGTAAATATCATTTCGTAATGTCGTATTCACATCACGATATTCCATGGCACTGGGACGATAGTCCACATTATCTAACGTATAAGTTTCACCAGGAACACTAATCGCCTTTGCGCGATCACGTATGCCATTTAAATCATCGGAGGGTAAACGTGCTTCTGCTTGTACTTGCACGCGCTCTAAACCGGATTGATCTAAACTTCGATTAAATGAAACAATATGCCATTCATCTTTATTCGAAATTTTCGAGAGTTTCGTTAAAATATTATTTTGCGTTTTACCAAGCGCACTATCACTGACCGATGCATTGACCCCTATGGTCACAATGGCAGTTTTTGTCGTGACCCATTGTTCTGCATTAAATTGCATAGTCACGCTATTGAGTAAAGGTTCGTAATCATTATCTGCATAAATTGGCTTAACTATCAGTAGAAAAAAAAGGATGATTAAATAACGCATATTTATTTCTCCAAGTCCTGTTAAATTTTTTATCCTGTTCCCGCATATCTGTCATTCCCGCGAAGGCGGGAATCCATTATGAATAGATTCCCGCCTTCGCGGGAATGACAGATAATGTAAAGACAGACATATTAATAATTAATATAGCATACCTCGCCTATTTATGATAAAGTCACCGCTGTTTAAAAATGGCTCATTTTTCGACATATGAATATGAAAATTCCACATTATAATGCAAACAAAACGGACTTAACATTGATCGATCTTGCTTTTCTCGAAGATCTTGGGATACCCCCACGGGATGTCACCAGTGAATTATTATTTCATGATGAAAGTCATCATTCCACGGCAAAAATTATTTCGAAAAATACTACGCCTATTATCATCGCAGGATTACAATTTATTCCGCATATTTTTTCGAAAATGTCTATTGAATGGCATTCAGATTATGAAGATGGAATGACGATTAATACATCCGATGCGTTGCTTCACTTAAAAGGCCCTTCCAAAAATTTATTAATGTGTGAACGCATTGTTTTAAATTTTTTGCAACGGCTATGTGCCATTGCAACAACGACACATACTTTCGTCCAAAAAATTCAGCACACGACAACAAAAATTTTAGATACGAGAAAAACCATTCCCGGTTGGCGTCATTTAGAAAAATATGCAGTGGCATGTGGTGGTGGGGTCAATCATCGTTTCGGATTATATGATGCACTCATGATTAAAGATACGCACAGCGATTTTTTAGGTGGTATTGAAAAAACTTTACAAAAACTACCGGAAAATATTTTAGATCATTATCCAGTGATTTTGGAAGTACAAAATCTCGAAGCATTACAAATCGCTTTATCATATACACACAAAATTTCCCGTGTTTTATTGGATAATATGTCAGTTGATCTTATTCAAACTTGCGTTGATTTATGTCAATCAAAAATATCCACGGAAGCGTCCGGCAATGTTCATATTGATAATGTGAAAGACATCGCAGAAACTGGCGTCGATTTTATTTCGATTGGAAAAATCACGCATTCTGCAATAAGTGTAGATTTATCGATGAAATGTGAATTTATTCCATGAAAATTTCTCAATGCGGTCAGTCTTATTCTTTTGATGCGTTGGTCATAGGAAGTGGCATTGCAGGCTTATGCTATATTTTAGAATTATTAAAAAAAGCGCCGCACATTCGTGTTGCACTCATCACAAAAGGAAAGTTAATTCAATCCAATAGTTATTATGCGCAAGGTGGAATGGCTGCAGCAAATTCCAAAGGAAATCTCGAACATCATATTGAAGATACATTAAAAGCAGGCGATGATTTATGCCATGCAGAAACCGTGCAGGCAATATTAGAACGTGGTTTTGAAAGCATTGAATATTTGTTAGCGGAAGGCGTGCCCTTTGATCGTGATGGGTCAAATCATTTATCTTTGACGAAAGAAGCCGGTCATTCGAACCCAAGAATTTATCATATTAATGATAAAACGGGCGCAGCCATTATTGATGTATTATTACAACAATTAAAAAAACACGCTTCAATTACCATTTTTGAAAATCATATCGCAGTCAATTTAATTACGAAAACATTACCGCATACCCCACAAGCTTTTCCAGAAGTCATCGGGGCTTATGTGTTATCTGAAGCGTGCAATCAAATTCATACTTTCCTTGCGAATGTGACAGTTCTTGCGACGGGCGGCGCAGGAAAAGTTTTTCGTTATACCACCAATCCTGAATTTGCGACAGGCGATGGCGTTGCCATGGCATATCGCGCAGGCGCGCGCGTAGGCGGTTTGGAATTTTATCAATTTCACCCGACATTACTTTATCATTCCAAAATCAATAATTTCCTCATTTCAGAAGCATTGCGCGGTGAAGGCGCCTATTTACGTTCACCAGTTTCGGGCGAGCGTTTTATGCAACATTACGCACCGAAAGAAATGGAACTCGCAACACGTGATGTTGTCGCGCGTGCGATTTTTTCTGAAATCGAAAAAAGCCATTTTGATTTTGTCTATTTAGATATTCGTCACAAAGAAAAAAGTTTTTTAGAAAAACGTTTTCCTACGATTTTTCACACGCTTTCAACCATTGGCCTCGATTTAAGTCAGGATTTAATTCCAGTGGTTCCTGCCGCACATTATATGGGAGGCGGAATTTTAACAGATATCAATGGTAGAACGGATTTACAAAGATTATTTGCTATTGGTGAAACTGCTTTCACCGGTTTGCATGGCGCGAATCGTCTTGCGAGTAATTCCTTGACGGAAGGTGTTGTCATGGGACGGCTAGCCGCGGAGAGAAGTTTAGCAGATATCGAAAAACCTTTTGTGATTTCAAAACAACCCGCTTGGGATTCCACTTGCGTCGTGGACTCTCGTCGCGCCAGTCAAATCAATGTGCATTGGCGCGGATTACGCGGTGAAATGAGCTCATATGCTGGCATTATTCGCACGGAAAATGGTTTAAACGATCAACTCAAATTAATTTTAACGCGTAAAGAGATGATTGAAGAATATTATTGGCATTACGCAATCACGAGAGATTTACTTGAACTTCGCAATATTATTCTTGTCGCTGAACTCATCGTACGTTTTGCATTAAAACGTCGCGAAAGTCGTGGTGGCCATTTTCGCGAGGATTTTTCCGAAAAAAAATTCGATATGGAAGAATCCATCGCAAAGATTAATGATTTTCAGAGGATTTAAAAAATATGACTAACACGAAAATGTTATTTAAACCCGACATGACAGTTTGTCAAAACGACTATCCTTTGGATTGGTATCAAAATGAATTTTTGCCTTATGCCGAAGCTTATCAAGCACTACCCGATCGAGATATTTCAACCATACTATTGTGGATGGAACCTTATCTTGAAAAAGCGATTAAGCATTTTGGCGACTCATTATTACTGCTCGCACATTATTATATGGGTGGAGAAATCGTTAAAATTATTAAATATTTTGGCGGCACGATTGGCGATTCTTATCAACTCGCATTAATGGCAGTCAATCATCCTGAAAAAAAAATCATTGTCGAATCCGCCGTACATTTCATGGCAGAATCGATTACGCTTTTAGCCAATCCCGATCAAAGCGTTTATATTACGAATCCAAAATCGGGTTGTACCATGGAAATGCTTGCGAAAGATTTTATGGTGGAACCTGCGTTTCGTCAATTAAACGCACGTTACGACAATAACATCATGCCTGTTTGTTATATGAATACTTCAGGTCGAGTGAAAGCGATGACCGGTGCGCAAAATGGCGCGGTCTGCACGAGCTCTAATGTGAAGAAAATTTTCGAGTGGGCGCTAAAACAAAATAAAAAAATATTATTTATTCCCGATCGTCATATGGGAGAAAATGTCGCCATGTGGCTCAATATTCCCCGTGATAAAATTGCATATTGGCCAGCGGGACAAGCAGCCGTTAATTTTAAATTAGAAGAACAGAATAAAGAATTCATCAAACAATTCGATCAAGCGCAATTAATTTTATTTGCAAGTGAATGTGGCGTGCACAGTTATTATCAACCAGAAATGGTGCGCTATTGGCAAAATGAAGGTTATACCGTCCTCGTTCATCCAGAGTGTCGAAATGAAGTCGTGAAAATAGCAGATGGATGCGGTTCTACCGCTTATTTATGGGATATGGTCACGAAAGATTTGGCCAAAACCGGCAAATATGCCATCGGCACTGAAAATCATATGGTGAAAAATTTAAAAACCCATGCTGAAATGAATAATATTACCGTGGTAAACTTAAGTGATATTCCAACGAATGACTTTAAAAAAAGAGGCTGTGGCTGCGCCACCATGTCACGTAATGATCCACCACATTTAGTCGCTTTGTTAGATTTGTTAAGATTAGGCAAAATTCCAGAATTTAATCTGGTAAAACCTGGCGATGTGGTGAATGAATTTATCGGCACCCGTGAACGTTTGGATGAAAAAGGGCAACAATGGATTACGATGAATGCGAGGAGAGCGTTGGAGAAAATGATTAGTATTACGGAATCGTAACAATGAACTTACTACACCCACCCATCCCCCACAAAGAAAAAGACAAATTCCAATTTGGTAATCTTTATGGTTCCGGAATGAGTCTCGCATTAAGTTGCAGCGCGCACACATCCGAAAAACCACTATTCATTATCGCTAAAGATTCTTTGACTGCTGGAAGATTAGCCGAAGAAATCCCATTCTTTTCACCTGATATTCCACTGATTTATTTTCCGGATTGGGAAACGTTGCCATTTGATCAGTTTTCCCCGCATCAAGATATTATTTCAGATCGCCTTTCCGCGCTTTATCATATGCGCCAATTAAAAAAAGGCATTATTATCACGACGATTTCGACGATGATGCACCGCATTATTCCTCGTGAATTTTTGGAAGGAAATATTTTTTTATTAAAAGCAGGAGATCAATTAGATCGAGATGAAACTTGCGCGAGCTTAACCAAAGCGGGTTATATTCGCACTCAGGAAGTACGAGAACCAGGAGAATTTGCAGTGCGCGGCGCCATTATCGATTTATTTCCGACAGGAAGTCAGATACCTTATCGTCTCGATTTATTGGATAATGAAATCGATTCTATTCGTACTTTTTCGCCTGTTACACAATTATCTTTAGATAAAATTGATGAATTGGCATTGTTACCTGCGAAAGAATTTTTATTAAACGAAAAATCGATAGAATTATTTCGCGAAAATTTTCGCGCAGCATTCAGTGGAAATCCGCTCAATAGTCCCATTTACCAAGATATTACGGAAGGGATTGCAACGCCTGGTATCGAATATTATTTACCTTTATTTTTTGAAAAAATGAATTCGTTACTCGATTATATTCCTAAAAATAGCATTATTGTTCGTATTGAAAATGTTTATGAGAGTGCTGAAGAATTTTGGAAAGAAATTCAATCTCGATATGAAGCTCGCGCTTATGATATTACTCGTCCACTTTTAAAACCGGAAAAAGTTTTTATTCCAGTGAATGAAATGTTCAGCCAAATAAAATCATTTCCGGGCATTGAATGCTTTGAAAATCACGTACACGATCACACCAATCATTTTAATTTTGATATTTCAAAATTAGCGTTAACACCGATTAATTATCAATCCACAAAACCATTGCAGGGATTAGAAGATTTTATTTCAAACTATAAAGGTCGAATACTAATTGCTGCTGAATCTGCTGGACGACGCGAAGTATTACTTTCTTTGTTTCAATCTATTTCACTTTTCCCGAAGATTTTAGCGAGTTGGGATGAATTTCTAAAAGATGACGTACTCATCGGTATTACTATCGCTCCCATCGATCAGGGTTTGCAATTAAATGATCCTGCGCTCACAATCGTTGCCGAATCAGAATTATTTGGTAAACGTATTTTGCAAAGAAGGCGTCAGAAAGCCACCAGCCAAGATTTGCAAACGATCATTAAAGATTTAACTGAATTACAAATTGGTTCACCTGTCGTACATATCGATCATGGCGTTGGAAGATATCTTGGTTTACAAACATTGACGGTCGGAGAACAAATTACTGAATTTCTGCAATTAGAATACGCGAATGGTGACAAATTATATGTACCTGTCACTTCATTACATTTAATCAGTCGTTATTCAGGTCAAGATCCCGAACACGCGCCTTTACATAAATTAGGTACGCAAAATTGGCAACGTGCAAAACGAAAAGCAGAAGAAGATTTGCGAGATGTTGCAGCAGAATTATTAGATCTCTATGCAAAACGTGCGGCGCAAAAGGGTTTTGCGTTCACGGAACAAGATGGACAATATGCTGCATTTGCTGCGGCCTTTCCTTTTGAAGAAACCCCTGATCAACAACAAGCAATCGATGCCATTTTAAATGATATGCGCGATGAAAAACCGATGGATCGTTTAATTTGCGGAGATGTTGGATTTGGAAAGACAGAAATCGCCATGCGCGCGGCTTTTATTGCAGTACAAAATAATAAGCAAGTCGCAGTTCTCGTTCCCACTACTTTACTTGCGGAACAACATTGGCAAACTTTTAAAGATCGATTTGCAGATTGGCCGATTCAAATCGAAATGATTTCTCGTTTTAAAACCACCAAAGAACAGAAAAAAATTATTGAGAATCTCGAACAGGGAAAAGTGGATATTGTCATTGGCACGCATAAATTATTACAAGGTGACATGCAATTCAAATCCCTTGGGCTATTAATTATTGATGAAGAACATCGATTCGGTGTTCATCAAAAAGAACGCTTAAAAACATTGCGTTATAACGTCGATATTTTAGCATTAACCGCAACGCCGATTCCGCGCACGTTGAATATGGCCTTCTCTGGCATTCGAGATTTGTCTCTCATCGCAACGCCACCGAAGCAACGTTTATCAGTGAAAACCTTCGTTCACGATTATGATACCGCATTAGTAAAAGAAGCGCTGACTCGTGAAATTATGCGCGGTGGTCAGGTGTATTATTTACATAATGATGTAGCGACCATCGAAAAAACGGCCCGCGACATTGAAAAAATTATGCCTGAAGCGCGTGTTGTGGTAGCACACGGGCAAATGCATGAACGTGAATTAGAACAAGTGATGGCGGATTTTTATCATCGACGTTTTAATGTATTAGTTTGCACGACGATTATTGAAAGTGGAATTGACATTCCCTCCGCGAATACGATTATCATTCAGCGTGCAGATAAATTTGGACTTGCGCAATTGCATCAATTACGCGGACGTGTGGGACGCTCGCATCATCAAGCATACGCCTATTTATTTATTCCTTCTCGCAAAAATTTAACGTCGGATGCAGAAAAACGTTTAGATGCTATTTCAACTTACAAAGATTTAGGCATTGGTTTCACACTTGCAACGCATGATTTAGAAATTCGTGGTGCGGGTGAATTACTCGGAAAAAATCAAAGTGGTAATATGCAAGAAATTGGTTTTACAATGTATATGGAATTATTAACACGTTCCGTGAACGCATTAAAATCAGGGAAAGAACCGGAACTTGATAAAAATATTTCGCATGGAACCGACATAGAATTGCAGATTCCTGCTTTAATTCCTGAAAATTATTTAGGTGATGTACATTTGCGATTGCAATTCTATAAACGCATTAATAACGCAAAAACAGAAAGGGATTTAGATGATATTCAGGTCGAAATGATCGATCGTTTTGGTTTACTCCCGGACCCTCTTAAAAATATTTTTGCGATACAATTATTAAAACAAAAATCGGAAGGCTTAGGCATCACTAAAATTGAAGCGAATAGTAAAGGCGGTAAAATTGAATTTAATGACAAGCCCAATATTGATCCTTTGCGCCTAATTCAATTAATTCAAAAAGAATCTCAACAATTTAAACTGGATGGACCGAAAAGATTGCGATTTACGCTTCCGCCGCATGAAATACAGGCGAGGATTGGAATGATTGAGGGGATTTTTGCGAAATTAATGGTTGCTTGATTAATATATTAGCCCCCTTTATCAAAGGGCTTTGTTGCATAATTAGAGGCTTTGTCATCCTGAACGAAGTGAAGGATCAATTTACTTCTATAATATAGTGAGGAATTAAACCGATCCTTCACTTCGTTCAGGATGACTTACTAATTCTGCAACAACGCCTTTTCAAAGAGGGTAAATATTTTAACCCTATGATATAATTCCGTCCTATGAAATTGTCCCAATATTCAAGTGCCTTAAGCTTGCTCATGCTCCTCGGTTTTATCTGGGGCACAGGTTATTCCATTGCGCATTTTGCAACAACGCACGGCGTCTCTCCGATGGGATATAGTTTTTGGCAGGCGATGGGACCGGCTTTTATATTCGCCTTTTTTAGCAAGACATTGAAAAATAGCAATAAAATTTCAGTTAAACATTGGCAATATTATCTCATTTGCGGATTAACTGGGATTGTTATTCCAAATACCAATATGTATTTCACTGCCGCGCATTTACCGACAGGCATACTGGCTGTCATCGTGAATACCGTTCCCATTGTGGCCTACCCTCTCGCCCTTTATGCTAGGGCCGAAAGCTTCCACATGGTCCGTTTCGTAGGCGTTTTATTGGCGGTCGTGGGCCTCATGCTTATCATTCTGCCAGGCACCTCTTTACCTACCAAGGATATGGCGCCTTGGGCTCTCAGCGCATTATTAACGCCGCTATCATTTGCCTTCTCAGCCGTTTATATTTCGCGCTATCGACCAGAGGGCGGCAATTCCCTCTCACATGCAGGGGGCACTTTAATCGCAGCCACACTCATTTTGACCCCTTTTGTTTTACTCACCAAACAATTTTATTTTTTCAATTTCCCCTTACAAATGCCAGATTATGTGATTTTATTAGAAATTTTGTTATCCAGTTTAGGTTATGTTTTATTTTTTCAATTAATAAAAATTGCAGGGCCCGTATTTTATAGTCTTGTGGACACCATTGTGGCATTGACGGGATTATTTTGGGGTTATATCATTTTTCATGAAACATTGAATGCATGGACCACACCTGCAGTTATCTGCATTTTATTCGCATTAATTTTAGTGACCAAAGAAAAATATCGTTTAATGACGAGGGAAACTAACATATGTTAAAAAGATTTTTACCGCAAGAAGAAGGTTTTTTTAAACTTTTTCAAAAAACTGCTGATATCTTAGTGAATGCCACAACCGAATTTCACTTGATGTTAAAAGATCTTCGGAATCATCAACAATATGTTGATAAAATTGCTGCAGATGAACATGAAGGCGATAAACTTGCACATACTACTTTCGAACTCATGCATAAAACATTTATCACGCCGTTTGATCGACATGATATTCATCACTTAACCAGTGGATTAGATGATATTTTGGATGTCATCAATCGTTGCGCGCAACGCTTTCCGTTTTATGAGTTAAATCGATTACCCGAAGAGATGATCTCTCTTGCAGAGTTAAGTACGAAATGTGCTTTGTCACTTCATCAAGCCGTTTATCGTTTACATTCGCTTAAAGATTCTGACGAAATATTCAAATTTTGCGAAGAAATTGATGCTTATGAATCGAATGCACATCAACTCGTATTGAGTGGAGAAAAAAAATTATTTGTAGAAGAAAATGATTTTAAACATTTTTTCAAACTTAAAGAAATTTACTCACAAACTAAATTAGTAATTAACCGCTGCCAAGATGTAGGGAATATTATCAAAGGCATTATTCTCGAGTATACCTGATGGATATGCTATTACTTTTAGTTATTTTTGCAGTTTTTCTTGCACTCACTTTTGATTTTTTAAATGGTTTTCATGATGCTGCAAATTCGATTGCAACCATTGTTTCGACGCGCGTATTAAAGCCACATTGGGCAGTCCTTTGGGCTGCGGGTTTTAATTTTCTCGCATTTTTCTTTTTTCATTTAAAAGTCGCAAATACGATCGGCACGGGACTCGTCGATCCCAGTATTATTGATATTCAATTTATTTTAGCAGCATTAGTTGGCGCTATTTTTTGGAATATTTTTACGTGGTACTTTGGCCTACCTTCTAGTTCATCACATGCTTTAATTGGTGGAATTTTAGGTGCTGCAATCATTAAAGCGGGTTTCGCTCCTTTAAAAATCGGAGGTATTTTAAAAGTACTAATCGCCATTGTACTTTCCCCTCTGCTGGGTATGGTGATGGGATTATTTTTAATGTTTTTCACCACCTTTGCTTGTTATCGATTTACCCCGAAAAAGAATGATTTTTTATTTAGAAAATTACAATTACTTTCCTCTGCCCTCATCAGTTTAGGACATGGTGGGAATGATGCACAAAAAACCATGGGTATCATCGCCGTTCTTCTATTTTCGACAGGTCATTTGGGCGATACTTTTTACGTACCTTTATGGGTGGTGTTCACCTGTTATATCGTCATCGCATTGGGCACATTCTTTGGTGGTTGGCGTATTGTCCGAACGATGGGAATGAAAATTACTAAGCTAAAACCTATCGGTGGCTTTTGCGCAGAAACCGCAAGCGCAATCACTATATTTTTGGCGACTTTTTTAGGTATCCCTGTTTCAACGACGCATACGATCACAGGGTCCATCATTGGCGTTGGAACATTACATGGTCATCAAGCAGTACGCTGGGGAACCGCACGCCGTATCGTGTGGGCATGGATTTTGACTATTCCTGCGGCGGGACTTGTTTCCGCTTTCATTTGGTGGTTGATTACCTATTTTTGAAATCACTGTCATCATCTGTCATGCCAGCATGCTTTTAGCTGGCATCCAGCAAAACCCCTTGGATACCAGCTAAAAGCATGCTGACATGACAGAGTGAACCAAATTAAAACACTTTAATCCCTGGCATTTGATTAATTTCTTTTAAAGTTCGTAGGATGGATTAGATGCGTTTTTTTGCATCGTAATCCACCTTTTTAGAAATGACACATTTGTTCGCATATTAATTCTCTTTGTTTACAGCACTTATTTAAATTTGAATAACGTAAACAGTTGGTATCGCGGGCAACTTGACATCCATTTCTGCACATTGCATCGTAATCAACTTTGTTGCCGTTATAAATTTTCGCATTAGCCATGCTGAAAGCAATGTTTTTATCAACTGGGAAATATTGTGAGCAATCATCTGCTGAAGTTGCCCATGACGAAGCAGACCAACATAATAATAAAGTTATAAGATACTTTTTCATAAGCATTCCTTATAAATAAAAATATTCCTTATACATTATATCAAATTATATTAGATTATTTTAAAGACAAATATGCTAGACTTGTTAAAGTTTTAACATATAGTAGATGATATATTAAAACGCTTTAATCCCTGGCATTTGATTAATTTCTTTTAAAGCATTGAGTTCAGCCATCGTAAACGTGAGCATTTGCATAAAATGTCCGCTTTTATTAACGTGCTCTGCTTTGACGGCTTCGTTGTAATAAGACGTCATGAATATTGTTAATTCTTCCAAAGAGGGATTTGTACGCATTTTATCGAGAATTCTTTGGACACCCTCCTGATGATGTCTTGTTAAAAATGCATGCCATACAAAGTAACTACTAAATACAGCGGTAATGCCAGCGATTGCGATTTCTTGAAAAGTATTTTTTAGCTCGACTGCTTCCGACCAAATATCAGCAAACCGTCCTTCGGAATGATGTTTAAACATACCGCCTTGCAATTTAGAATAATGAATTTTTATATTGGATCTACTGGTTTTCAAAGCAAAATCTTTCATTTCTTTTGGAACAGGAGGTGCAGGACAATCTGGAATATGTTCTGTCGCTTGTACCGTCACTTTTTTCAGATAATAAGGATTATTTTGCAAAACTTGCACGATAAAAACACCTGGCGCATCGTCAGGCACGAAAAGATCTGAACCCACATCAAAAGTACGGAATGCACTAAAACGAGCATATTGACACGCAGTCTCACCATCAGAAAATAATAGAAGTTTATTATGTAAAGACAGCTCCATGGTTTGTTTTTGAATTTTCCTCTTCACTGAATAAAACCCAAAACTATTGACTTGCTGTTCATATAAATAAATGTTTTGTCCGACAGCGAAATAAAACTTTAGATCTTCAATATTCTTCTCTGACTTCGCTTCACGATAAAACTCTTTATTAATCTGCGCAGTATTTAATAAATCTTCACGCGAGGAAAAACTTGCGATAATTGACTTCGCATCAGCCGGCATCGCACTGAATGTCGAAGAAGGGAAATCTTCTTTTTTTTCATAGACTTTAATTTTCTTTTCCGCAACTTTTTTTACGGGTTTATTAAAGTTGAAGAGCGCTCGGAAGAAAGACATGTTTGCGGTATCTCTTTAGAATTTTGCGGATTGTATCATAAAAGAACATGACAACCAACCAGCAACCGCGTCATACCTGTCATCAACTATGTCATGCCAGCATGCTTAAAGGTGGCATCAAAGCATGCTGACATGACATAGTTGATTGACGAAATATTATTATCTACTCACATTAATTTTACTTTCCTTAATATTTTCTCTATCTTCTTTATCAACAGAAGATGATGCAAAAAGTGTTTTCACCGTGCCATTATTTTTTCGTTGCGATGAATCTGCTACGACAGAATAAGAGATTGGGTCTGCATGATGCGAGAGAATGTATTCTCTTTTTGAAAAATACATACTATCATTGCTCAGTATCGCTAAACACTTTTCCACGCCCATTTCCATCACTAAGAAATTGAGAACACCGTTCTTACGACTACAAACTTTTAACGCTTTTTCGCCGAGTTCAGCAACTAATGCTTGAAATAAAGAGTTCGGTAACGAATTTTTCAATGTAGTTAAAGAATCAAGATGATCATAGTTTACAGAGTTAAGAAAATCTTCACCTAATGAATTGTCTTTGAATTTTAAAGCATATTTTTGCATAAAAGGTAGCATGTATTCATAATCTTTTGAATATATTATTTCATTTTCCATGTATCGCCCAAGTTGGTCACGATAATTTTTCTTATAACAATCGACGGCTAACATTTTATCTTGATCACCCGAATAATGATCAATTAACCAATCGAAAATTAACAGATCATGATTTGGTACTTTTTCAAAGGGAATTGCCGCAGAAAAGGCATTCATCTTCATTTGACCTTGATAAAGCATGGATTGATTGACAATTTCTTGTGGCAAGGTCCCTAGAAGTTTTTCTAATAAATTGACTCGATCTCTTTCTGTTTCATCAAGCTTATCATAAGCGACAATATCAAATACTTTATGCGCAATCGATTGCTTTACATTCCAACCGGTGACATGATTTTTTAAATTGAAATCAATATTTTTATTTTCCAATGCATTGATAACACCTTTACCATCACAATTTTTTATTAATTGAAATACGCTGATATCTTGATAGTTCAGCCCATCATTATTTCTATGATCTTGTAATGATCTGTCTGTATCTTTCGAGAGAATATAGTTAATAACCTCAGTTTTGCAAGTATATGCCGCAAGTGTTAATGCATTATCATTGTTCGCATCACGATGTGATAGCACTTCAATCCGCTCTCTTTCTGATAATGTTTCAAAAAAACTTTGAAGAAGCGGCAAACTAAGTGTCGTAGTATTGTATTGAGAATTTTTGATTAAGGTAAAAAATATTTCCTTACGCTGCTCTCTATCTGTCAAAAATATCTTTTGATAAGGAATTTCTTTCGCACGCCCGCAGTCTTGTGTCACATAATTTAATACCATTTTTTTAATCTTTTCAAATTCAGGTCCTGGTAAATTTTGCAATGATGCAGAAATATCAATACCTGAATTTTGGTATTGTTTAAAAAACTCATGCACATTACTTGGTTCGTATGTCGCTATATTAAGTCTGTTATATCGTTTCATGATCTCGGGAATAAATTTTGACAACACTTCAATATTGTCATCTCTAAATTTCCACGAAAAATCTAAACTATGGGTTTCTCGATTATAAATTGGAGAATCTTTCATTTCGCCACCAACATACTGGCATTCTAACCATGACAATTTTGAAATCATCTCTAAATAACCACGCATCGAATTTTCGTGATTCAGTTCCTTAAAAAATTTAAAATTTAAATTAATGTGATGCGCGTTAACATCATAAATAAGATTTATGTTAACAGGATCGAATCTAAATGGAACTTTAAAATTAACAGATATTTTTGATTTGTCTTCATTCACTTCTAAGACTTCAATATCAGGAACTTTTTTTAAGCTTAAAAAAATGGGATCCAATGTTTGTAAAATTTGTGGATCGGTATCCGGAGTTCGTACTTTAAATAAATTTGATAAATATTCTTCAATATTTGGCATAACGTATCCCTTTTTATATTATAATTATTTTTATTTTATTATTTGGTATTGTTAAACTTTTTTCACAACCAATGTTTCTTAAAACGTTTTTGATTATACACAAGCGTATTTAAATGTAAATTTCATTATTAAACAGATAGTAACAACTTTTAACAAAATTCGATATTAAATACAAAATATATGCAAATCAAGTCTTCTTATGATAAAATAAAGACCTATTTTTAATCTTAAAGAGATAAGACAATGCCTCGCTCCACCAAAACCTCCAAAAGAAAAAAAGTCACCTTTAAGCAAAAACGCGCAGAAGGATTGGCAATATTGAGAGAATCAAATCTTTTGACAGAAGAGAACAAAGCATTTGTCACTCAATATCCTCAATTTTCTAAAGGTATTGCTATTGCATTGGTGGGTTTAATCACTGCAGATCGTGATACAAAGGACAATCGTGCATATATCCTTGAAAACCATAAAGATGCAGAAAAATTTGGCAAGGGATTATTTTATCTCGTTAAAGCAAAATTAAATACAACCCCATTCTTTGTTTGCTTGGCTGAAGATCCCGGAGATTATCTTAAGAGAGCGGAAGCGATTCGCTACTTAGTGGAAGCTAACTTAGATATCGAGCATGGCCTTCAACTCATAGACAAGTTTCCAAAAAATCCGGGAAAAATGGTACGTGCCCTGCATTATCTCACTAAAGCAAATCTCAAAAGTGAAGAAGACTTCGCATTCATCACACAACATGGAGAAGATCACTGTGCGGTTTGGGCTTGGTGGCTTTTTATCTTAACGGAACTAGGGATTGATGTTGCCAAAAATAGAGAGACTTTAACAAGTGCTCAATTGCCTATTGATATTAAAAATAAAACTATTTATGAATTAATTAAACCTACACATTCAGAAGAATTGAAAACGTTACTTAGAGATAATGTTAAATTTAGGGAAAACATAGATCGCGCAATGCTTGCTTTAATCAGAGCAGGCTTATATTCTGACAAAAATGCTATCTTAGTTGTCGAAAATGCGCAGTTTGCCCTTGAAATTAGTTATGTACTTAATGATTTAATTTCGGCGGGACAAAATACACAAGCTAACTTCCAACTACTGATGAAATATGCTTCGTACGCAACACATTTTAGTATGTGTTTAAACCGTTTAAGACCTCCGAATCCTAAAAAAAGAAAAAAAAGTCATCTTAATTTTGTGGATAATCCTGATTTTTTCACTGAAACTACTTCGTTTCAAGGTCCTTTCGCATGGCCTGTGCCTGATTTTACTCAAAAAGACTTTTTATATATTGTTAACTTTCGCGATTATTTTAAAGAATTGGATGAACAAGACCCTAATCACAATTATTTTATTAATCAAGAAGGAGATCTTAGTTTTGCCGCCTTCAAAGAAAAAATTGATAAAAATATTCGGGAGCAAAAATTAGCTTTTTGCATGGCAGGTGAAAAGAGATTAGGTGCAAGAAGTCCTGCCATGCGATTTTTTAAATCGCCGATTGCACATCCTCATGTTTTGGGACCTGAGATATTTAAGTTTTTGCCGAATAGTAAATTGATTAAATAAAATTATTTGTTTTGCCGGCAGAGAATTGCTACAAACCCTCACCCCTTACCCCTCTCCCATAAATGGGAGAGGGGAATTTAATAAAAGAATAGCTCCCCTCTCCCGGAGCGTTAGCGAGGGGAGAGGGGTGAGGGTTTGTAGTAATTCTCTTCCTTTCGCACGTGCTGCGGCGCGACAGACAAAGACTTTATTTCAAATCCTTTTTCTTCAACACTTCCAGCTTCTCAGCAATTTTCGACTCCAACCCACGCATCGTTGGATGATAATATTTCCGATTTTTTAAACTTTCCGGAAAATAATTTTCGCCTGCCGCAAAGCCATCAGGCTCGTTGTGTGCATAACGGTATGCTTTTCCATATCCTAATTCTTTCATTAATTTTGTAGGTGCATTTCTTAAATGCAGCGGCACTTCTAACGAACCTGAATTTTTTGCATCCGCCATGGCCTCATTAAAAGCCTTATAAACCGCATTACTTTTCGAAGCAACTGCAAGGTAAACCACGGCTTCACCAATCGCAAGCTCTCCCTCAGGGCTTCCTAAACGTTCATAAACATCGGCGGCTTTCAACGCGATTTCTAATCCCCGTGGATCGGCTAGTCCAATATCTTCAATCGCCATGCGAATGACGCGTCGAGCGATATAGCGCGGATCACAGCCGCCATCCAACATTCGGCATAGCCAATACAATGCCGCATCTGGGGATGATCCGCGCACTGATTTGTGCAATGCGGAGATTTGATCGTAAAACGCTTCACCTTGTTTATCAAAACGTCGTAAATTCACCTGTAAAACTTCTGTTAAAAGTTTTTTCGTTATCACCCCATCTTTCGAAAAATCATTTAATACTTCTAATAAATTTAATACTTGGCGTGCATCACCATCAGAAGCCGCCACTAAAATTTTTTGTAAATCCATTGGGAAATCCAATGCTACGTTTTTTAATGCGCGCTGTAAAATTTGTAATAATTCTTCTTCCGATAAAGGCTTTAATACATACACACGCGCGCGCGATAGCAACGCATTATTTAATTCAAAAGATGGATTTTCTGTTGTTGCGCCGATTAAAATAAAAGTGCCATCTTCGACAAAAGGCAAAAAAGCATCTTGTTGGGTTTTGTTAAAACGATGGATTTCATCGACGAATAAAATAGTAGGCTCGGCGTGTTGTTTAGCGCGTTCCACAACTTCACGAATATCTTTCACCCCTGAAAAAACAGCGGATAATTTTTCAAAACGGGCATTCGCATTTTCAGCCATTAATTTTGCGAGCGTGGTTTTTCCCGTTCCCGGCGGTCCCCATAAAATCATGGAATGCAACACACCTGATTCGATGGCTTGACGCAGTGGTTTATCTTTTCCTAATAAATGCGTTTGGCCGACAACATCATCTACATTGGTCGGCCGCATGCTGGATGCCAGTGGAAGGTAGGTATTTCCTTTATCGTTTTTTTTGTGTTTCATCAATCACATCAATATTTGAAGGTATTCGAAAAACAAATAACGACGAAGCAAGGGTCGGATTATTTTTAATATTATAAAATTCGATATTTGTTATTTGACCCATTTGATCTTCTAAAATCATTTCACGCATTTCATTTTTTTGAAAACCTAACTTAATAGATGAAAATCCATTGTTTTTATTTTTGGGTTTTAACAAAAACCACTGTAAAGTTTTATTGGTGTCCGTACTATCGGTGACGACGTAAGCATTATCAATGCCGATATGATTACTGAGTAACATCGCGGGACTATCACCCACTTCTTTCGTCAATAATTTTATCGTCACTTGTTCTAAATCGGGATCATAAATCCATAATTTTTCACCATTGGTAACGACAACCTGCGGATTCGGTTTTTTAATCTCCCATCGAAATTTTCCCGGACGCTGCAAAGACATTTGTCCGGAAGATCTCTGTAATTCCTTTGCTTTTTTATCAGTGATAACCTGATTAAAACTCGCTTGCATGGTTTGAATGCTTTTCAACAATTGCGATAAATTTGAAGCTGGCGTATCTGCAAATGCGTTGATTTGAAAAAACAAAATGAAAAAAATAAAAAACCTTCTCGTGATTAACATAGAATTCCTTTAAAAGAAAAATCGTCATTGCGCAACAAACACATTATTATGTACGAAAATAAATATGATAGCCAGAGAATCAGAATTGGACTATTCAATCAAAATAGTGTAAAATATCACCCAAAATTTTTTTATAGGTGATGAAATGTCCTTTTTCAGAGTAATACAACCTGACCAAAAATATTACGAAAAATTGAAAGCAAAATGGCATACACTTCCTCCAAAAAATACGCTCATTTTCATTGATCTTTCCACTCGAGGAGAGATAGAAACGACATTTTCCATCGAAAATTTAGTATCTAACAACTATTCCATTCAAAACAATCAAATAGGTTATTTTAAATCTCCTATTGGCAGTGGTTATTATGGATCAGTCTCCGTTTATCATACATTGGATGGGTCAGAAATAGTCATCAAAGCTATTAATTATAAGAAAACCCTACCTCCAGAAATGCTCGAAGAAGTCATAAAGAGGACGAAAGAAGAATGTAAAAATATTCAATTGTCCGAAAGACAAATAGAAACAATAAAATTTCAATATGAAAGAACGAAAGAAACACAATTTTTGAAAGAAATCACACTTGAAACTGAGATAAATTTTATAATTTATGGCGAAGGTAGCTTATACATAGATAAAGAAAAAAAAATTGCATATCTTAAGTTGAAAAAATTACCTCCATGCGTTAAAAAAGATTACCTCTCAAAGACACTTCCTGAATTTCTGAAATTTTATATTGAACTTTTAAAAGCAACACAATTCCTACATGAGAAAGATATCGTACATGGCGATATTCATCCTGGAAATATGTGTCGAGATGAAAAAACTGGAAAAATATTCCTCTGCGATTTTGGTTTCGCAAGAAAAATAGGATCGCTCACTGCACGTGCATTCAAGAAAATTCAATATGCGCCCGAACTTAAAAACCAGAAATCTATTCCAGCTGATCCGAGTCAGGATGTGTATACATTGGGATATGAATTAAGTAAGTTCAAAAATCTAAACAAAGAACTTACAGAACTTTCTTTGGAGATGATGCAAATCGCTTCCAAAAAAAGACCCTCTGTATTAGATGCTATAAAACGATGCGAAAAAATATTGTTACAAATTTCAAAAAAAGGATATGTCGCAACCCTCCCAGGTGAAAAAGAAGAAACACCTCGCCCCTTGCTTCAAGCCACCTTAAAGCGAAACGAAAGCCATTTAAAATTATTTAAACCAGGATGTTCAAGCGAAGATTCGCAGCATGATAAAGGTGAGAGACAGAGTTTCTCCACTTACAGTTGTTGATAAGCTTAAATCCCTAATTATTTACCTTCAAATGCATTTATTATTTCATCGGGCAAAGGATCATTGAAATCTTTAGAAATTTTGATTTTACCTTTTAACGCACCAGGTTTCCGTTTTGGTTTTTGAACAGTGATAGGCACTAACTTTGCGGCTGGTTTCCCAGCTTTAGCAAGCGCGCCGTCAGCAACTATGTCATGCCAGCATGCTTTTAGCTGGCATCCAAGCGGCTTCTCTAAATGCCCACTGGATGCCTGCCAGCATGCTTAAAGGTGGCATCAAAGCATGCTGGCATGACATAGTTGATGACGGTTGAGTTTCAGCTCTCTCATTTGATCTTTCCTTTTTTTCATGTTTAAATTCGCACGTTAGGAAATAATAAAAAAAAGGAAGTCACCATGCTAAGTTTTTTTTCTCGTCCCGGAAATAAAAATTTCAGGAAATTTATTGGTGATGAAAAAGAAGAAAATACCCTTACCTCTATTCGTATCAATCGTTAAAAAAGTTAAGTCAATGTCCAGAAATGCGCTGTCATTGCGAGTCGCAAAGCGACGTGGCAATCCAGAGCCACGCGGAACTAAAAGCGTTCCTCTCGCAATGACAGTAAAAAATTTTTAAGCTATACAATTTCAACCAAATCATTATAAGCTTTTAGTATCTTATCTGAAGTAAGAAATCGAAGGGGTTCAGATATGGCTTGTGCAATTAGCATTCTATCAAACGGATCGCGATGCAGAATTGGTAATTGCGCTAAGCTGATGACTTGTTTTGTTGATAATGGTAGTTCACTAAATCCCTCGGTATCAATAGATTCGACAAGTTCTTGAATATCAGCATCGAGTTTTCCAAGATGAATTTTAATTGCGGCTTCCCACATAGAAACACTGCTCACATAAACAATATCAGCATTTATTATTGCTGTACGTGCTTTTCGAGACAATTGCTTATCGTCTTTTAGCCACCAAATATAAAGATGCGTATCAAGTAAAATCTGCAATTATTTACCCTCAAATGCGTTTATTATTTCATCGGGTAAAGGATCATTGAAATCTTTAGAAATTTTGATTTTACCTTTTAACGCACCAGGTTTCCGTTTTGGTTTTTGAACAGTGATAGGCACTAACTTTGCGGCCGGCTTCCCTGCTTTAGCAATAATGATTTCTTCTCCATGCATCACAGCGTCAATTAGCTTTGAAAAGTTGGTTTTAGCTTGATGAATATTTACGATATGCATATTAAAATTCCCATAAATGACTAAGTCTAGTTTAGTCCATTATGAGCGCGCAGTCAAGAACATTTAGTCGATGTCGCGAACTACGCGCCGTCATCAACTATGTCATGCCAGCATGTTTCTAGCTGGCATCCAAGCGGCTTCTCTAAATGCCCACTGGATGCCTGCCAGCATGCTTAAAGGTGGCATCAAAGCATGCTGGCATGACATAGTTGATGACGGTTGAGTTTCAGCTCTCTCATTTGATCTTTCATATCTTCTATGTTTAAATTCGCACGTAAGGAAATAATAAAAAAAAGGAAGTCACCATGCTAAGTTTTTTTTCTCGTCTTTTGTTTCAACCTGAATCCAAAAATCTCAATACCCCCTTGCTTCACTATGATTATTTAAATCCAACCACTTCGTTTCCAAACACCAAAAAATATTTCCCTTTTTCTGCATTGTCTACCGATTTACGGCATGAAATATTTTATTTTTTGGCGCCCAAAGATCTGGTTCAATTCAATGTAAATCATGTTACGCAAAAAAATATTTTCGATTTTTTTGCAATAAGTCAATTCGATAAAATTAATTCCATTAATAATTATAGAAAAAATGCCTATCAACAATACCGAACAAAAAATCGTATCTATCAATTTCTCATCATTATATTTGCATTAGGGACAGGCATTAATGCATTTTTAACCGGTCGAATTTTTGTGAATAATGGCGCATTGGTGCATTCATTACAAAATGATTATCATGCACCAAACTATAACGCTATGAATAATTATTCATGCCAAGATAAATTAGATATTCTTTATCAAAATTCACCAGTGGATGATGACGATGGATACTATGAAGAAACACACAAATCTGATGATGGATCTACGATTGGTAAATGTGAATTAGATACCACTTCGATAAGATGCTATCCGATTTGCAACAAAGGACTCGTCAAAGAAGAAGATCCTGATTGTCAAACATTACATGAAAGTATTATAAAACAACGTTGTTATCCAGCGATTACAGCTCCTCCCTATCTTGGGGGAGTAGCGCTGGCGCTTTTTTTTATTATTTTTTACGAGTACTGTAGAATTCCGCCTTTTAATTACCCCGAAACCTTTTCTGATTTAATGATAAATGATCATATCATTAAAGATTTTATTGTAAATATTCCAAACGCTGGATTTAATAATTATAATTTTCAAGATAAAAAAATTAATGCTGCCATTCGCGCCATTATTCAATATCAAGGCGGTTTATTTGCGCGTCCCGAAAATAAAAATTTCAGAAAATTTATTGATAATAAAGAATGTGAAGACACGCTCACTTCTATTCGTATCAATTGTTAAAAAAATCAGATCTCAACCGGTGGCGGAGCCAACACTTCACGTGATCCGCCGCCATCCATGCTACTCACAACCCCTGCACTTTCCATATCTTCCATAATTCTTGCCGCGCGGTTATAACCAATTCGCAAACGTCTTTGGACGAGTGAAATCGAAGCGCGACGTGATTCTGTCACAATTTTTAAAGCTTCATCATATAATGGATCCGCTTCACCCGAATTTTCTTCACCGTTCGCAACATTTTCATTAAATCCTTCGGTGATTTCTTCTAAGTAAGTTGGTTTACCGTAAGTTTGCCAAGCGGCGACCACCCGATGCACTTCATCATCCCCAACATAGGCGCCATGCACACGCACAGGCACGCCAGTACCCGGCGGTAAATAAAGCATATCGCCGTTTCCTAATAATTGTTCGGCGCCTTGCTGATCCAAAATCGTGCGTGAATCAATGCGTGATGAAACTTGAAATGCAATTCGTGTAGGTACATTTGCTTTAATTAAACCCGTAATAACATCCACCGACGGACGTTGGGTTGCTAAAATTAAATGAATGCCAGCCGCTCGCGCTTTTTGCGCAATGCGTGTCACCAACTCTTCGACTTTTTTACCAACGACCATCATCATATCGGCTAATTCATCAGCCACGACGACTATCATCGGTAAAGCACTTAATTCTGGCGCTTGATTGCCGAGCGCGAGTAACCACTCAGGCGTCGGAATGGGACTGCCTTCTTTTGCAGATTCCGTCACTTTCGTATTAAAGCCGGAAAGATTTCGCACCCCCAACATCGACATTAAACGATATCGTCGATCCATTTCAGCCACACACCAACGCAATGCATTGGCAGCATCTTTCATATCCGTAATCACCGGCGTCAATAAATGTGGAATACCTTCATAAATGGATAACTCCAACATTTTCGGGTCGATCATAATCATGCGAAGTTGTTCAGGCGTTGCTTTAAATAACATGCTTAACAACATCGCATTTAAACTCACCGATTTCCCGGACCCGGTCGTACCCGCGACTAATAAATGCGGCATTTTGGCGAGATCCACGACCACAGGATAACCTGCAATATCTTTCCCCAGCGCAAGACTTAAGGGGGATCGGGATTGTCGATAGCGATCGGATTCTAAAATATCGCGTAATCCTACCACTTCACGATGTTCATTCGGCAATTCGAGACCAATAAACGATTTGCCAGGAATCACTTCCACGACGCGGACGCTGCTCACTGACATGGAGCGCGCAATGTCTTTTGCTAAACCGGTAATTTTGCTGACTTTAATACCTGGCGCTAAATCTAATTCGAATCGAGTAATAACAGGGCCTGGATGAACCGCAACCACTTTACTTTCCACGCCAAAATCCGCTAAACGTTGCTCTACCAACATCGATAATTCTTCAAAACTGACGTTAGAAAACGCTTTTCCTTCCGAAACCACCACCGGATCTAATAACGATAAGGGAGGGACGGTCCCAGGCTCTACCTGTACCAAAGACACTTCTGCTTTTTTAATCACGGGTTTTGGTTTTGAGACGGTAAGAGGCTCTGCGGGTTTCGGGGGAACCGAAACAGGTGCCTCTACTTTTTTCACTTTCTTTTCAATCACAGGTGTATTTCTCGGCACTGCTTTTCTTTTGGGAAAAAGATCCGGAATTTTTTGCAATTGCTGAATCACTTTTCCACCTAAATTATCAATAAATCCCAACCAAGAAAATCCAGTGAAGAGAGTGATCCCAATAAAAAAGATTGCCATCAAAAATAAAGTGCTTCCCACAATATTTAAAATATAGGTAAGCGCAAAAATAATAATATCGCCGACAATCCCCCCGCTATGCATGCCGGATGCAAACGAATAATGATTTAAATAAAGCGAAAGAATGCCGCAACTACTCAAAATAATAAAAAGAAAACCGCTACTTTTAAAAATGAATTCGTTTAATTGAAATTTTTGTGCTTCACGCACCCCCATCCATGCGGCAAAAACAACCAGAGGGGGCAACACATAGGCGAGAAATCCAAATAGCGATAAAAAAATATCTGCAAAATAAGCGCCGACGCGCCCCCCTAAATTTTTAACGGCATTACTCACGCCCGTGCCAGACCAACCCGGGTCTCCGATGTGATAACTACTTAGAGAAATAAATAAAAAAACTGCCATCGAAAATGAAAGTATTAATATTCCTTCCCGAAGTCTTTGGGACATTTGTATTTTGAGGGGTTTTGCATTGAGTTTCTTTTGTGATGCCTGTTTCAAGCTTCCATATCCTTTTTTGATGTCTTCGTTTAATATACCACTCCATGAAAATAACCAAAAGTGAGAGTGACGATATGTCTACTACCAAACATCATCGCTTGATTATTCTTGGCTCGGGACCTGCTGGATGGACCGCAGCCGTTTATGCTGCACGCGCAAATTTAAAACCTGTCGTTATCATGGGAATGGAACCGGGCGGACAACTGACGACTACAACTGATGTCGATAATTGGCCGGGAGATGTGGAAGGTTTACAAGGGCCTGAGTTGATGGATCGAATGAAGCGCCACGCCGAACGCTTTAATACCGAAACCATTCTCGATCAAATTCAATCCGTGGATTTCCAAAAACGTCCTTTTGTGTTGCAAGGTGGTGAAACCACTTATACCTGTGATGCATTAATTATTGCAACAGGGGCAAGCGCGCAATATCTTGGATTACCTTCTGAAAAAAAATTCATGGGTAAAGGCGTATCCGCATGCGCGACATGCGACGGATTTTTTTATCGTAATCAAAAAGTCGTCGTTGTCGGAGGCGGTAATACTGCTGTCGAAGAAGCATTGTATCTTTCGAATATTGCATCGCATGTCACCGTCATCCATCGTCGCGATAAATTCCGTGCGGAAAAAATTCTTTCTGAAAAATTAATTAATAAAACGCATCACAATGTCACGATTGAATGGAATCATGTGTTGGATGAGATTTTAGGAAATGAAACTGGTGTTACTGGGATTCGTGTTAAAAATGTTGCGACCAATGAAACAAAAGTCATTGATGTCACCGGCGTCTTTATCGCGATTGGACATAAACCGAACACCGATATTTTTAAAGATCAACTCGATATGGAAAACGGCTATATCCTCATTAAGGATGGCTTAAAAGGTAACGCGACAGCCACCAATGTCCCGGGTGTATTCGCCGCAGGCGACGTGGCCGACCCTATCTACCGGCAGGCCGTGACCTCCGCAGGGTCGGGGTGTATGGCGGCGCTGGATGCGGATAAATTTTTGGATAGTTTAGAGAAATAGTAAAAACATTTTTTTGATCAATGCAGGGTGGGCAAAGCTATTCCACCCTTCTTTCTTTCCCCATAAAAATAGAGCATAATAACTAACCACAACTAAAACAATTGACTTCATTATGTCAAATACTCGAAATTACCGTGAAGCACTGATTAATCTTAACGATGCAACCATCAATGAGATTATCGTTGATTTCAAATCTTTAGGCATTCTTACCGAAAAGAACTGCAAAACATTATTGAATAACCAACACAATATTCCTCTACTGACAAAAATTCACTTCGAACTCTGTGATTTAGTTAGCGAAAATATGATGGGAGACAGTGACAGCACGACTGATGAAGAATCAGAAGAAAACGAACCTTACCATCCAATAAGCGAGCAACAACAGAAACAAAAATCTCAAGCAGTCTTCGATCAAATAATTCGTACTGAAAAAGAAGCCTTCGATCAATTAGTTCGTGCGCAAAAAAAAGAAGAATGGATTCGAAATTATCTTGAATCTAAAACAAGGCATGTAGATAAAAAAACATTAAAAATATTAAATGATTTAAATAACGTAACTAATAAATACTACCAACATTTGGTGGGTATTAATATCTGGGGTATCACTATTAAAATCGGCCCCAGAGATAAAATCGAAAAAGTAGAAGCATTGCGAGCGATATTAAACAATAAAGAAATATCCCCCGAGGCAAAAATCGAGAATTTCCGTTTAAAAATTGTAGAATACAAACGCGAAACAGATGAAGACAAAGGACTCGCAAAACCCCGGAATCCGAGATGGGATGCATTTCTTGATCACGTTTTATCTATTTTACTCATTAATCCTATTAGAAAAGCAATCTATGGACCCTTCTTCCAATATCCCGAGGGTAAAAAAATGGTTGAGAATTCTTTTCAGATTATTGAAAACTATAAACCCTTCAAGTAAGCGGACATCCCCTCACCCGCCGCACGAAAAACATGTGCGTCGACCTCTCCCACAAGGGGAGAGGTATTAGAACAGTTAACCTCTCCCCTTGTGGGAGAGGTCGGCGCGCTCTTTGCGCCGGGTGAGGGGTCCCATACCATAATCCACTCTCATGAGACCAACATTGCTTATTTAACAAATTTAGGGCATTATTTCTCACTCTTTTCATCGAGGCTTTTGGAGATTATGGCTAAAGAAGATCAAATCGAAATGGAAGGGACTGTCATCGACACCCTGCCCAATACCATGTTTAGAGTTGAACTCGAAAATGGTCATGTGGTTATTGCGCATATTTCCGGTAAAATGCGTAAAAATTACATCCGTATTTTGAAAGGCGACAAAGTCACTGTACAGTTGACACCTTATGATTTAACCAAAGGTCGCATCACCTTCCGCAGTCGCGATGGAAAATCATCCCAAAACAATAATGCTGAAAAAACCACGGATTCTGAATCCTAAATCAGTAATCATCTCGGAAATTACACAAACGTTTGGCTGTGCGGCAGATTTGGACGAAAATTAGCGAGAAAAAACGGAGCATACACGCCAGTATGTGAGTATTTTTCTCGCTAATTTTCGTTCAAAGGTGCCCACAGACAAGCGTTTTGAGACATAAAAAAAGCCGCGATCCTCGCGGCATCATTAGATAGACTCCCTTTTTTCTGTCCTTCTAAATACTCCCTTATTTCCCCGTTTGCAACACTGTCTCGTTTAACGCACCTTGTGATCTTCTAATTCTCCTATTGCGATCTTTAATTCCCCGTCTGCAACCGTGATTAACACGTGTCCGCCTTCATGCAATTTTCCAAATAACAATTCTTCTGCTAAAGGTCTCTTAATTTGCTCTTGAATGACGCGTGCCATGGGTCTTGCGCCCATTTTTCTATCGTATCCTTTCACCGCCAGCCAAGCGCGTGCTTCATCATCAATTTCAACCACCACATGTTTTGATTCCAATTGGACTTCCAATTCCATTAAAAACTTATTTACCACATGTAAAATCGTTCGCGTGTCTAAAGGTTTGAATTGAATAATTGCATCTAAACGATTACGAAATTCAGGAGAAAATATGCGATTTACTGCAGACATCACATCTGTTTTTCCACCCGTTTCATCTTCAGTAAAACCAATGACATTTCTATCAAGCATTTCAGCGCCTGCATTAGATGTCATGATAAAAATCGTATGACGAAAATCGGTTTTACGGCCATTGGTATCGGTTAAAGTACCATGATCCATGATTTGTAAAATCAAGTTATAAACATCGGGATGCGCTTTTTCAATTTCATCTAATAACACAACAGAATGCGGATGTTTGTTAACAGCCTCGGTCAGCAATCCGCCTTCATCGTAACCAACATATCCTGGCGGCGCGCCGATTAATCGGGAAACCGTATGTCTTTCCATGTATTCCGACATATCAAAACGCACGAACTCAATTCCTAAAATTTTGGCGAGTTGTTTACATACTTCTGTTTTACCCACCCCCGTCGGACCAATAAATAAGAATGAACCAATTGGTTTAACAGGATCTCTCAACCCGGAGCGCGCCAATCGAACCGCGGCACCTAACGTGTCAATTGCATCCTCTTGACCAAAGATCATCATCTTTAAATCACGTGTTAAATTTTTCAAAAGCTCACGATCGGACGTCGACACATTTCTTTCAGGAACGCGTGCAATTTTCGCCACCACTTTTTCAATGTCGGATGCTTCGATCGTACCTTTACGATTGACTTCGGGTAGTAAATATTGAAAAGCCCCCACTTCATCGACCAAATCAATCGCTTTATCCGGTAATTTACGATCAGAAATATAACGTGCTGATAATCGAGCTGCCGCTTCTAACGCTTCATCACTATATTTAATGGCGTGATGACTTTCGAATCGGCTACGCAATCCTTTTAAAATATCAATCGTTTGTTCAATCGTCGGTTCTTTAATATCAATTTTTTGGAAACGTCTTGCGAGCGCGTGATCTTTTTCAAAAATGCCGCGATATTCTTTGTAAGTCGTAGAACCAATACAAGTTAAATCGCCCGACGCCAATAATGGTTTTATTAAATTAGAAACGTCCATCAATCCACCGGATGCAGCACCCGCACCAATAATGGTGTGAATTTCATCGATGAATAAGACAGCGCCTTTTTGTGCTTTTAATTGGTGTAAAACGCTTTTTAAACGTTTTTCAAAATCCCCACGATATTTGGTACCCGCGAGTAAACTTCCTAAATCTAAATTATAAATGACCGCATCTTCTAATTTATTCGGTATATTTTTTTCGATAATGAGACGTGCGAGGCCTTCTGCAATAGCGGTTTTCCCGACCCCTGCTTCGCCGACTAATAAAGGATTATTTTTTCGACGACGACATAATACTTGGATAACACGTTCTACTTCATCTTCACGACCGACGAGTGGATCAATCATGCCTAACTTTGCGCGAGAATTTAAGTTAGTCGTGAATTGTTCAAGCGGACTACCGGTACCTTCGGGACTTTGCTCGGTTTCCGTTTCGTCAGAAAAACTCGTTCCAAATTGATTGTCCGTATCTCGCGTGGCGGCTTTGGTTTTTGTCGAACCATGCGCAATATAATTGATGACATCGAGTCGACTGACATTTTCTTGACGAATGAGAAAAACACTTTGACTTTCTTGTTCACTAAAAATGGCAGCAAGCACATTCGCACCGGATACTTCTGTTTTACCTGACGATTGCACATGAAAAACTGCGCGTTGTAATACTCTTTGAAAACCTAACGTCGGTTGCGTATCACGATCGTGTATATGGACAGGAATAACTGGGGTAGTGCGATCAACGAATTCGAGCAAATTGCCGCGTAAATGATTAATGTTAGCGCCGCATGCTTTTAAAACTTCTGTCGCAGATGCGTTTTCTAAAAGAGCAAGTAACAAGTGTTCCACCGTCACAAATTCATGACGTTTGGTCCGTGCTTCTTTGAATGCCAAATTCAAAGTGTACTCAAGCTCCTTATCTAGCATCGGCACACCTCCGCTTTTCGCTTCAGTTAGCTTGCTTCTTAGCTTGCCTCTAAGCTACACAACAACGGATGTTCGTGCCTCCTTGCATGATCCATCACTAAAACCATTTTTGTTGTGGCAATATCTTTTGAATAAATTCCACAAATCGCTTTTCCCGTTTTGTGAATTTCTTCCATAATTTTTGTCGCGATCATTTTTTCCATGTGAAAAAACTTTTCGAGAACATTGACTACAAACTCCATGGGGGTAAAGTCGTCTTTATGCATCACCACCTGATACAGCGTGGGTTCTTTAAATTCCGATCTTGCCCTTTCAGGCTGTAAAATTTTTGCATAATCAACGCTCATGATCTCTTACCTTTACTTATAGTCTATAATTACCATTTTTTCCTTAATCCCAAAAAAAATCTATGTTCTTTCCCATCTATTTTGAAATAATGGATTATAATTATATGTTTATTCCAAAATAGAGAAAAAGTAACACACTCAAAAACATGAAATGGACAAAAAAAGCCCATTATTTCATGTGGTTAATAACTGCCTCTCCAAATGCAGATGTGCTTGTTTCCTGCGCACCGTCCATTAAGCGAGCAAAGTCATAAGTAACGGTTTTCGCAGAAATCGCCCCTTCCACTCCCTTCACAATAAGATCGGCCGCGTCCGCCCAACCCATATGTCGCAGCATCATTTCTGCAGAAAGAATCAAGGATCCTGGATTTACCTTATCTTGCCCCGCGTATTTCGGTGCGGTGCCATGCGTCGCTTCAAACATTGCAACGGTATCACTTAAATTTGCGCCTGGCGCGATACCAATCCCGCCCACTTGTGCCGCTAACGCATCCGAAATATAGTCCCCGTTTAAATTTAGGGTCGCAATCACGCTATATTCCGCCGGACGCGTTAAAATTTGCTGCAAAAATGCGTCTGCTATCACATCTTTAATGATAATGTCTTTACCAGTTTTAGAATTTTTTAAAACTTGCCAAGGACCATTTTCAAGCATTTTTGCCCCAAATTCCTTTGTCGCGACTTCATATCCCCAATCACGAAAAGCCCCTTCCGTGAACTTCATAATGTTGCCTTTGTGTACGAGGGTGACTGAATCTTTATCGTTATCGATCGCGTATTGAATCGCTTTTTTTACTAATCGTCCTGTGCCTTCTCGCGAGACAGGTTTTACACCGATACCACAATGTTCTGGGAAACGGATTTTTTTTACCTGCATTTCATTTTGCAGGAATTGTATCACTTTTTGTGCACCTTGGCTATCTGCTGACCACTCTATTCCTGCATAAATATCTTCCGAATTTTCGCGGAAAATCACCATATCTGTTTTCCAAGGCTCTTTCAGCGGGCTTGGTACCCCATTAAAGTACCGTACGGGACGTAAACATACGTATAAATCAAGCTCTTGGCGCAAGGTGACGTTCAAAGAACGAATGCCACCGCCAACAGGGGTCGTCAAAGGGCCTTTGATGGATATCACATAATCTTTAACGGCATGCAATGTTTCTTCAGGTAACCAGGTGTCTTTCGAGTATTTTTGGGTTGCTTTTTCACCCGCAAAAATTTCCATCCACTGTATTTTTCGTTCCCCGTGGTAAGCTTTTTCGACCGCCGCATCCACGACTTTTTTCATGACTGGTGTAATATCAACCCCCGTGCCATCTCCTTCGATAAAAGGAATAATCGGTTCATGAGGAACATTTAAAGAATAGTCTTCATTAACCGTAATTTTTTCCCCGGTCGAGGGTATTGCGATATGTTGATACATTATTTCTCCTTGGCTTGATTGAAAATGTGCTTATATTATCATGGACTTGTAAAATAGAATCATAAATTTACATTAAAATTGAGAAATATGGATTAATTTTTAATCAATATAAGTGCTTGAAGAATAAATATTGATCATAATGATAGCGTTATGGTATGATAATCGCCAATATTGTTTTTTTGGGTAACTAAAATGCCAAATCCAAATGAAAAACCTGAAGTTGTTTTAACAGTGTTTTTTGGAAATACCGCACACCAAGTTAATACTGGTGCACGAAAACCAACCAAAGATGGCCTAAGAAAGGTTTATGGCTCAGATGTCATATTCAAAGGCATTCAAGATGATAAAAATCAATATGCTATTGCATTTGATGGGGCTTACATTCGTAATAAAGTGACGGGCGGTTTATTTGGCGTTGGGCTTGATGGTCAACTCAGACATGTTGAAAAAATTGTAGAGAAACTCGTTAAAGAAGGGAAAAAAGTTATCGTGAATTGCTATGGCGAAAGTCGAGGAGGTGTTGCCGCATTTCTCGCCGCAAAAAATTTGAGTCGATATAGTGATACCCAAGTTGAAACGAATCTCGCAGTCTTAGACCCAGTCCCAGGAAACAGTTTAATGGGACGTTTTTTAGATTTTTTTAATCTTAGTTTGACGAATCAAACATTAGATCTTTCAACATGCGATAACCTAAAAAATGTTTTAGCTATTTATAATACGGGTAATGCGCCTTTTCACACTGCAATTTCTCCGATATATCCAAAAAAGTGTAAAGTTCGTGAAGAAGTTGCCGTGGGTAATCATGTTTTATTTAGCGATTGGGACACTTATGCAGGCGACTTAAAAGTAGAGCCTATATTTGAAGGGATTAAAGATTTTTTACAAAAGTGCAAAACTGGATTTAAAGAAAAAAGCATTCAAATTAGAAAAAACTCATTATTCCGTAATCTTTCGAGTAAACGCCCCTATATACCGCTCCACTCTCTGAAAGATGAAGAAATTGCACTTACAAAACTTCCCAGAGATGATGAGTATGATAAGGGAGAAATAAAACCGAATAACAGTATTTTTGAAACTATCATCTTTCCTTCTTTACTCACCGCATTAAAATGGATAATGCTTGGCGCAGCCATTGGCGCTTTACTTTATTTTACGGGTGGACTTGCGGCCATTCCTTTTATTGGAAACATAGGAGCGCTCGCGATTCCTCTGATACTTCCTATCACAACGTTAATAGGACGCGTGCTTTCGCCTCTATTTAATGCGATTGCAAGCGGTATTTCTCGTGTGGGTTATTATTTATTTCAACAAGATGATCCTGGCGTTCGTAATAACACATTAAATAAATTATCGATTGAAAAAAGTTTTTTTGAAAAAATACAACCGTACGTGCATTTTACTTTACGTGCATTAGCATTTGGGGTAACCGTTGCAGGTATTCTTTATTTAACGGGCGGATTAGCCGCAATTCCTCTCCTCGGTGCACTTGCGAAAGGACTGTCTATCGTTGCAACCGGATCTGCGATAGGTGGAATCGGCGCGTCGATTTATGCGTTTGCAAAAAATATTTTTAAACTGTGCCGACCTAGTAATAAAGTGGCGCCACAAGAGCCGGTTAGTATTTCATTGGATGCAGTCAGGAGAAGTTCTGATACGCGTATCTCTGATGGCTTACCAAAAACAACTCGACGATCATTATCAATTTCTGTCGAGGAGGAAAAGGAAATCACCCTCAACCATTCACCTTCTTTTACAGAGAAAGAGGAAACTGCAGAGGCAACGCTAGGCAGAGCAGAATCTCCAAGCCTCAGCCTCAAATAGTTCTTGTCATGCTTGTCATTCTGAGCGTAGCGAAGAATCATTGTAATATTACAATGATCCTTCACTTCGTTCAGGATGACAAGTTCCAACAAAGGACAACGTTAGTGAGATATCAAAGAATCTCACGAATTCCTATCGCAATAATGATGAAGGAAACAATAATAATCATTAAGACGGCGAATTTCCCGCCTTTGACTTCATATCCTTTCGCAATTTTTTTGACGTATCTTCCACTGTAAACCATGAGTGCAGGTAAAAGAATAATTAAAATCACGCAGAAAATTCCCGCATAATTCAGCGCTTTCACAAAAATACTGGGGAAAAAAATCACGATGAGTGTGGAGGGTAAAAAAGTTAAACCGAAAATGAGACCATTCCCCTTCCCTTTTTTTTCAATTTGTAATCCATCACTTAAAAAATCAGATAATGCGAGTGATACGCATAAAAATGCAGTTAATACGCAAATCGTCGTAAAAAAGGAGGCAAGAAATGTAATGGAAGTATTGTTTAAATGTGTGCTGAGCGCTTCTGTTAATTCGGCAATAGATCCGCCTCGTTCCGTGATCCCCAACAATTCATCTCTTGGTAATGAACCCACGATTGCGAAAATCCATAAAATATAGCAGACAAGAGGGATCAAACTACCAATGAAGACGGCCTTGCGCAGACTTTTGAAATCATCGTTAAAATAACTTCGCAAACTTGGAATAATATTGGCAAAACCAAATGACGTTAACATAACGGTCGTCGCACCCAAAACGATGCGCGGATCACCCGCGACAATGTGAGAGCCTTCAAGGTAGGGAATGGAGAAAAAAATCACTGCAAAAAGGGAGCCAAATTTTGCAACCATTAATCCACGATTAGCATAGTCCACAAATTGAATGCCACGAAAAACAATGTATCCAAAAATCACGACAAATAATAGGGAATCACACCAAGAAGGAATATTCACATTCAATTTTTTTGAAAAAACATCGAATAACTCAGAGCCACCTGAAATATATGCGCAAAGTAAGGAATATAATAACAAAATATAACTCACCCATGTCGCAATGGCCCCGGGCGTGCCCAGTGTTGCTTTTGCCATCGAAATGAGATTATTGCGTGGGGGAAGCCAAAGATTGACTTCTAAGATAAATAAAGCCGCGAGCGTCATCACCGCCCAGCATCCGATCAGCAAAAGGGAGGCGGAGAACACCCCGCCGCCGACACTGACCATGGGCAAGGCAAGCATACCGCCGCCTATCGAGGTCCCGACGATCAATAAAATACCACCCGCAAGTCTTGAGTCCACAAATCCTCCCTAAATCGTGTCATTCCCGCGCAGGCGGGAATCTATTCAGAATGGATTCCCGCCTGCGCGGGAATGACACGAATTGCTAATTTTTTGGAGTACCTTTAACTTAATGGCTAATATACATTTTACCCTTCAACTGGTACACTGCGAAGGTTTTTTTGAGCAAATTTATGATCATAAATACCACAAAACACATCATCGTAGGAATGTCCGGCGGAGTTGATTCTTCCGTCACCGCGCTATTGTTAAAAAATGCGGGACACCACGTGGAAGGTGTTTTTATGAAAAATTGGGAGGAAGAAGCAAGTGACTTCCCCTGCCCTGCCAGTATGGATATGAAAGATGCGAAAGCGGTATGTGAACAATTAAAAATTGATTTTCATACCGTGAATTTTGCCCCTGAATATTGGTCGCATGTTTTTACCCATTTTTTAGATGAATATAAAAAAGGCCGCACCCCCAACCCCGATATTTTATGTAACAAAGAAATAAAATTTAAAGCCTTTCTAAATTATGCCAAACATCGTGGCGCAGATTTTATTGCAACAGGACATTACGCAAGAATTAATTCACGCCATCAATTATTAAAAGGCATCGATCTTTCGAAAGATCAAAGTTATTTTTTATATGCATTAAATCAAGCACAATTATCGCAAAGTATTTTTCCACTTGGCGATCTCGAAAAAAAATCCGTTCGAAACATCGCGCGTGACGCGCACTTTATTAATCATGAAAAAAAAGATAGTACGGGAATTTGTTTTATTGGTGAACGACGTTTTAAAAATTTTTTAAACGAATATCTCCCTGCAAAACCAGGCAAAATCGAAACAGATACGGGAAAAGTGATAGGCACACATGATGGCTTAATGTTTTATACGCTGGGTCAACGTCAAGGATTAAAAATTGGTGGACAAAAGGATTCCGATGAGTCACCATGGTACGTCGTTCATAAAAATCTGAAAGATAATATCCTCATCGTGGCCCAAGGCAATTCTCATCCCCTCCTTTTTAGACATGTGTTATATGTCAACAATATTCACTGGATCCATGAAGCTCCCGCCGCATTTCCACTAGAAGTATCAGCGAAAACTCGCTACCGCCAACCTGATGAAGTGTGTATTATTCATGCTATGAACGATGACATTTATAAAATTGAATTTGCGCGAGCGCAACGCGCCGTCACTGAAGGCCAATCTATTGTTTTTTACGACGGCGAAATTTGTCTCGGTGGTGGCATTATTGAAACTGAAGGAGCAAACATTGGAAGATAAAAAAATAACAGATATTACGATTGCGCTTGCAGGAATCGCGCAATCTATCGGTTTAATTCGAGAAATCGCGCAAAAAGGCAAAGTAGATTCCAATATTTTTGAGACGAGTATTCAAAGTATTTTTGAAATGGAGCCAAAAAATACGGTATCAGTTTTTGGCAATATTCAATCGTTACAATTAGGTCTCGAAAAATTAACCGGGATTTTACATGCGAACACCGATCATGCGCGTTTAAATGCCCGCTATATGTTGTCGATGATGCGTTTACAAAGAAAAATTTCCAGAAATCCTAGCATGTTAAGTACCTTAGGCGATCGCATTCAACAAACGAGAAAACAAGTCGAATATTTTTCTTTAACGCATCCGACCGTCATCGCCAATTTGGCGGATACTTACATCAATGCTATTACGCCATTTCGTTTTCGATTTTTTTTACTTGGCAATCAAAAAATGCTTTCCATCCACGAAAATATGGAAAAAATCCGCGCTTTGTTACTCGCAGCACTTCGTTCAGCCGTATTATGGCGGCAGTTGGGTGGCTCACGATTACAATTACTTTTTTCGCGCGCGAAAATCGCAGCGCGTGCGGCTGAACTTCTTAAAGATATTGCAATAAATGAAGGAAAAGTTTTATGAACCATACCACATTAACTGCCATTTCACCCCTTGACGGACGTTATCAAGAAAAAGTTCGCGCATTACGTCCCATTTTTAGTGAATTTGGATTAATGAAATTTCGTGTGCTTGTTGAAATTCGCTGGCTTCTCCATTTATGTGAAAACGCTGCATTACCTGAATTACCAAAGTTACCCGCTGATGCAAAAAAAATTCTAGAAAACATCATCGATAATTTTTCAGAAAAAGATGCGGAACGTATTAAACAAATTGAAAGTGAAACGAATCATGATGTGAAATCCGTCGAATATTTTTTAAAAGAAAAAATTAAAGAGAATTCAACACTCGTGCACGCCAGTGAATTTATTCATTTTGGTTGCACATCCGAAGACATTAATAATTTAGCTTATGCATTGATGTTACATGAGGCGAGACAACAATATTTATTGCCCATGTTGGACGATCTTATTCATGCATTAAAAAATAATGCACATGAATTTGCAGACATTCCTATGCTTGCACGCACGCATGGACAACCGGCCACGCCGACAACCGTTGGAAAAGAATTCGCAAATTTTGTCGCACGTTTAGCGCGCCAAAAAATCCAATTACAAGATACCCCTATTTTAGGCAAATTAAATGGTGCAACGGGTAATTACAACGCTTTTGTCATTGCTTATCCCCATGTGGATTGGCAGGCAATCGGAGAACAATTTGTGAAATCATTAGGCCTAGAATGGAATCCTTACACGACACAAATTGAGCCACATGATTTCCTCGCAGAAATGTTTGCGATTGTCATTCGCATTAATAATATTTTGATCCATTTGAATCGCGATATCTGGAATTATATTTCCATTGAATATTTCAAACAAAAATCGCTTGCGAAAGAAGTAGGCTCATCCACGATGCCGCATAAAATTAATCCGATTGATTTTGAAAATGCCGAAGGTAATTTAGGTATTGCGAATGCGTTACTTGAACATATGGCGATGAAACTTCCCATTTCTCGGATGCAACGTGATCTGACTGATTCGACGGTTTTACGCAACATGGGTGTTGCTTTATCACATTGCTTACTCGCTTATCAATCGACATTAAAAGGTTTATCCAAAATTAGTTTGAATTTATCTAAAATTAAAGAAGATTTAGATTCACATTGGGAAGTTTTAGCCGAACCTATCCAAACGGTCATGCGTTGTCATGGGGAAAAAGATCCTTACGAACAATTAAAGGCTTTTACGCGTGGACAAATGATTACCCGTGACATACTGCATAAATTTATATCTAATCTAAATTTATCTGACAAAATCAAACAAGATCTGATCAAACTATCGCCAGAATCTTACATCGGTTATGCGCCAGAGCTTGCGAAAAAGGTATAATGAAGTTGTGTAAACCCGTCGTCCCGCGGCTTGTCCGCGGGATCCAGAGAGCCCTAGATGTGGCTCTGGATCCCGCGGACAAGCCGCGGGACGACGGCTGTGCCTAAGTATTGTCATTTAAGGACCCCCATGGCGAATACTTTCTATGAAAAGTTTGTAAAATGGCTTACGAAAGAAACGCCGCCAGACGAAGCACCTCCTGGAGATTTCAATCGTTTAAAATATGAAGTAAGACCAGGAGATGTTGTACTTGTTGATGGCCGAAGCCGCGTCAGCAAAGTAATCCACACCATTACACAAAGTCCTTGGACACATTCGGCGCTTTATATTGGCCGTCTGCATGATATCGAAGATCATACTTTACGAAAAATCGTCATGCAGCACATGAAAAAACGCGAAAATGTTCGTCTTCTCATTGAAAGCATGCCGGGACAAGGCATGATTGTGTCACCATTAAGCACTTATCGTAAGTATCATATTCGTATTTGTCGTCCTATTGGAATTTCTCCTAACGATGCAGAACTTGTCATTGCCTATGCCATTCACTCTTTAGGAAAGCCTTATAATGTGCGACATTTATTGGATTTAGCGCGTTTTTTGCTGCCCTGGTCGATTTTACCAAGAAGATGGGGATCCAGCTTATTCCGCACAGCCACCGGCGAGCCAGATAGTACGATTTGCTCATCATTGATTGCAGAAGCTTTTACTTCTGTGAAATTTCCCATTTTACCTTACATAAAAATCGATGAATCAACAGGATTTGAATTGGTTCATCGCAACCCCCATTTATTTACCCCTAAAGATTTTGATTATTCTCCTTATTTTGAAATTATTAAATACCCTATTTTTGATCCGAATCAGCCATTACCCTATTACCGTCAATTGCCGTGGGCGAAAGAAGGCACTTTGCACCAAGATCATGGTATAGTAAGCGAATATACAAAAGCGACAAAACGAAAGCATTTTTTACGTAATTTCTTATCGCCCAAAAAGGGTCTTGCAAAAGAAACCGAAGGTAGCGATACAGACAAAAAATCAGACGACGATAATATTTCAAAACCAGAAACTGATTAAAGGGCAAAAAAAATGCGAGGATTATTTTAATATGAAAAAAAACCAATTCCGTCATACTTTTATTACTATTATTTTAATAAGTTTTTCTTTATCAACTTATGCCTGGATGTGTCCCGCCAATTTTAATCAAGTGGGTGTCGGAGATTCGGTCGAACAAGTAAAACAACAGTGTGGTACACCCGTTTCTGAAAAAACAGAAATGCGTGAACCGAACGGCCCGCAGGAATGGAAATATTTTATTTTAGTCAGTCAACCTTATCAATTAACTTACACACCTGGATTTAATGCGCCACCCAGAGCCACCATTCGTATGACAGTGACTTTTGTCAATGATCGAGCAATTAATATTATGGTGGAAGAACAAAGCTTAACAAGCACCAGTATTTGTGGACCGACCGTTAGCACGGGCGATTCACAAAAATCAGTAGAAAGATCTTGCGGCAAACCTACTTTTATCCAAAAACAAAATGATTCGACGACCAAACCGATCCCCACAACTGAATTAATTTACAATTCCGCACCACCAAATACTTTTATTTTTGAATATGGCAGATTAACTACTAGGAGATAATCATGAAAAAGTATTTTGTTATATTGTTATGTTTATTTTTCTCCGCAAATATTTTTGCGGCCACGACCTCTGAAGTTAAAAGTCAAGTCAACCATGCGTATCATCAATGGTGTACAGCGATTGGAAAAGCAAAAGGAAATCCAAAAGTCGTCACGCAATTTTATGCACCAGGTGCGACATTGGTTCCAACGCTTTCGCATAAAATTTTACGAAATAAAAATCATGGATTAGACGAATATTTTGCACATTTAACCAGTCATAAAGATATCCGATGCATACCTGAAAAAAATCGTATACATCTTCATGGAAAAACGGTGACTAATTCTGGACTATATGAATTTTCATTTATGGATGACGGACATCGTAAAAATATTCCAGCAAGATTTACTTTCGTCTATGAAAAAATTGACGGAAAATGGTTGATTATCAATCATCATTCGTCAAAGATGCCGGAGTAAGTAATTGAAGCGAATGAAAAACCTGTCATGCCAGCATGCTTTTAGCTGGCATGACATAGTTGATGACAAGAATTTTCCCCTCTCTTCTCATACAATCAATAAATAAAATAACATTGCGCTGCAATTTTAAATTGGATACTATCTTTTGCGTTTATAAAATAATAGTTAAATAAATGGAGTTTATATGTTTTCAAATAGTGAAAAAAAAACAAGCCCAACAGATGTTAAAGCCGCTTTAGACTTACAAGATAAAATTTCTGATAAATTACACGAGATCGCTGAAATACGTATTAAAGACATCAAATACAACTTTTACTATCAAATTTTTGGATTAAGTTATGTCGACCATTATCTTGTTAAAGATATGGCAACACTTGACGCTCTTCGAAAACGCATTGATAGAGTGACTGTTGTACTCGCAAATGTAGATCCAAGGGATATAGTGCAGGATGTTCCCAAAGCGAAAGAATTATTAACACAATTAAAAAATTCCTATGATGAATATATTATTTCACTTCATAAAATCAATTTAACTCGGGATTACAGTTTAGAAGATATGCATTTACAATTGTTAAAGCACGAAGCATCACAAGATGCGACCGTTGTTAAACAAGCAATGTAAGCTTTGTCATGCCAGCATGTTTTGATGCCACCTTTAAGCATGCTGGCATGACAAATCCTCTAATTACGCAACAACGCTTTTTTAAAGGGGGCGCATTTATCTAAGTCGACACCCGAAAAACAACCTGCTTAGACTGATCATTTGAATCCCACGGGCGTGAATAAATTAATCGAATCATCGTTTGTTGTGGTACGGTAAAAGCCGTGGGTTTTACTTTAAAAGTCCATAATTCAAAACCAGGCGCACCCATCATTTTTGTTTCTGGTGGAATGATAGTACGTTGTACGGGTATGATGATATCGGAATTATACTCTCGCAAAAACCAAGAATAACCCGTGGTAGCATTGGATTTTAATTTAATTTGAAATTGAGCATGATCTTTTGTCACCATAATTCCTAATTTATCTTCGGTATAAATATCAGGATTGATCGCGGCCTTTTTCTCTGGTGCTGACGAGACTGTAACGCACCATATTAAACTAAAAATTAGAATGATGATTCGCATGAATGAAGTACTCCTAAAAATTTTTCGCCAAATGATGGATTGATGTCCACAGAAACTGGAACATACCACCATCGCGCAACGCTAAAACGAAAGCATTTTACCGCATCTTTTTCCGTCATTAAAACAGGTAAATTATCGTTAAATTGTAAATCACTCGCTTGATAAAGATAATGATCCGGAAAAACATGTGGAATAATATCTATGTGTAATTCTCGTAAAGAATTAAAAAAACGATCGGGATTACCGATACCCGCAATCGCATGGACTTTTTGATTCTGAAAATGGTTAAGTGGAATTTTTTTAGATGGATCTTGTAATGAAATGCATTCGGAGCCGATGAGTTGCATACGGAACAATTCCCCAGTATGTCTGCTCAACCCGTCGTCCCGCGGCTTGTCCGCGGGATCCAGAGCAACATCGCAGCCGTTCTGGATCCCGCGGACAAGCCGCGGGACGACGGACAATGCATTTTCAATAACAAAATCCACCTTATTTAACCGTTTGACAGGCTCACGCAACGGACCCGCGGGTAACAAAAAACCATTTCCGCATTGCCTTTCACCATCGATCATCGCGATTTCAATATGTCGACCCAATCGATAATGTTGCAAACCATCATCTGAAATCACGACATTGCAATTCGTTTTATTTAATAATTCTTGCACGCCTTTCACGCGATCGATACAAAGCATCACAGGACATGCCGTCAGTTTCCGAATTAAAATAGCCTCATCACCTGTGATGTTGGGGTCATCAGCATCCTTCACCAAATACGGCAAATAATGTTTTTTATCGCCATATCCACGACTAATAATGCCGGGCCGCCATCCATTTTTTTTTAGAAAATTAGCAAGCCAGATAACTAAAGGTGTTTTACCTGTCCCACCGACCGTAATATTTCCGACGATAATAATGGGTACCCGAAAATGAAAAACTTTTTTAAAACCTTTTTGATATAAAAAATAGCGGATTGAAACGATCAAACGAAATAAATAAGAAAATGGCAGGAGTAATAGCGCAAATATAGAAAAAGGTTGGTACCAGAATTTCATAGTGTCACCCCGTCGTCCCGCGATTTATTCGCGGGATCCAGAAAGCCTGCCATGCCGCTCTGGATCTCGCAGGCCTTGCGCGGGACGATGGATGAGTTTTATTGCTTAAACTGCATTTTATATAATTTTGCATAAGCCCCATTTCGTGCAAGCAAATCTTCATGATTTCCCACTTCAACGACTGCACCCTGATCCATCACGATGATTTTATCCGCATGCTCAACTGTCGAGAGACGATGCGCGATCACCAATGTGGTTCTTTCACGCATTAACGCCTGCAACGCAGATTGAATGTAGCGCTCTGACTCTGTATCTAACGCTGAGGTCGCTTCATCTAAAATTAATATCGGTGCATTTTTCAAAATCGCACGCGCAATTGCAATTCGTTGGCGCTGTCCGCCGGAAAGTAATACCCCATTTTCTCCAATCAACGTATGAATGCCGGTTGGATATTGTTCGACAAAATCTAACACGTGCGCTGCCTTGGCTGCCGCATAAATTTCAGCTTCTGAGACTTCAGTGACACGCCCGTAAGCAATATTGCGCGCAACCGTATCATTGAATAAAATCACATTTTGCGAAACCATGGCGAATTGTCTACGTAAATCTATTAAACGATAATCGCGAATCGACACATCATCTAATAAAATATCCCCAGAAAAATCGGTATAAAAACGTGGTAACAAATTAATAAGCGTAGACTTTCCACTCCCTGATCGACCCACTAACGCCACGACTTCGCCTGGCATTACCTCAAAATGAATATCATGCAATACGGTTTTTTCGGGGACATAGGCAAACTTCAGATGAGAAAATTCAATTTTGCCGTTAGCGCGTTGCAACGTTTTTGTGCCTGAATCATCTTCAGGTTTTTCATCTAACAATTCAAAAACGGTTTGTGCACCCGCAAGTCCTCGATACAATTTATTTTGCATGGCAGTTAAATCTTTCATCGGTTTTAACATGGCAAGCATTGCTGCCATCATTGCCACAAATCCGCCGGGAGATAAAAGCGAATGATTAATATCAAGTGTTGCAATATAAATGGTGACAGAGAGGGCGAGCGCTGCAATAATTTGAACGCCAGAAATACTAAAGGATCGCGCAGCAATCACTTTCATTTCACGTTGGCGATTAATGCGCGTCGCAGAATTAAATTTTTCGATTTCATTTGCTTGCCCATCAAACGCACGAACAATTTTATAACCTAAAATATTTTCTTCCGCACGATGCGTGAGGTTGGTGATGGAATCTTGAATATGTAAACTTAAACGACGTACACGTAAGCTCGTCATACGCATCACTACTACAACAAGCGGAATTAAAAAGAAATATAAAATGGATAATTTCCAGCTAATCGTTACCATCACCGTTAATAACCCGATCATCAAACAAAACGATTGCACCGCGGAGGTCAATACATCGGCACTGGAATTTGCAATTTGTTCGACACTATACAATAACACTGCGAGGACTTGAGCAGACGAAGAATTATCATAGAACCGCGCGGGCAAACGCTGTAAATGCGCAAAGACATCTTGTCGCAAACGCATAATCACATTTCGTGAAGCATAAGCGATAAAATAGTTTGATAAAAAACTCGCGCTTCCGCGTATGGCAAATGCAACTAATACGAGCAAGGGAGCCCATCTTAAAAATTGCTGATTTTTAGCAACGAGCCCTTCATTCAACAAAGGTTTTAAAAAATAGACGAACCAGGAATCAACGCCGGAATATACCGCACTTCCGATCATTGCAAAAAGTAACGCCGGCCAATAATGGCGTACATACCCGAATAGTCGGGAGTAAATCACGAGTGCATTTGCGATTGGCTTTTTTTTCGACATATTTGTGACATTTCAAAGCAAAAAGGTGGGGTATCTTAGCATATTCTGGAAGTGATTGCGAAATACAACGCCGTCGTCCCGCGACTTGATCGCGGGATCCAGTAACTCATATAATACTGGATCCCGCGAATAAATCGCGGGACGACGCTTAATGAACATTTGGAAAACTATGCAAACTCAAACTTTTGAAGAAATTATCAATACGGCATTTAATGATCGTTTTAATATTACCCCACAAACCGTTTCTAAGGATTTAAAAGAAACGATCGCATTGGTGATCCAACAACTAAATACCGGCGAATGTAGGGTTGCCGAAAAAATCAATGGCAAATGGCACACCCATGAATGGCTGAAAAAGGCGATTTTACTTTATTTCAAAATTTCAGAAAATCAGGTCATTAACGGTGGATTTACTGAATATTTCGATAAAATTCCGCTAAAACCGACTTCCCCTGGGGTTCGAATTGTACCCCCCGCCGTGGCAAGAATCGGTGCTTATATCGCCCCTAATACCGTTTTAATGCCCTCTTACGTCAATATTGGCGCGTATGTTGATTCTGGCACTATGGTAGATACCTGGGCAACCGTAGGTTCCTGCGCCCAAATAGGCAAAAATGTACACCTTTCAGGTGGCGCAGGCATAGGTGGCGTGTTAGAACCCCTCCAAGCGACCCCCACCATCATCGAAGATAATTGCTTCATCGGGGCGCGATCCGAGATCGTCGAAGGGGTTATCGTCGAAGAAGGCTCGGTCATTTCGATGGGCGTATTCATTGGCCAAAGCACCCGAATTTATGATCGGGAATCCGATACGATTTTGTATGGACGCGTTCCCGCAGGTTCTGTCGTAGTCCCCGGAAATTTACCGAGTAAAGACGGTAAATATAGTCTGTATTGCGCGGTCATTGTCAAAAAGGTCGATGCGAAGACGCGAGAGAAGACGACGTTGAATGATATTTTGAGGAATATTGAGCCGTAAAGACCCTCAGCAGCAAAGAGGGCCGTAAAAACCCTCACCCCTAACCCCTCTCCCCTCGCTGCGCTCCGGGAGAGGGGAACTATTTTCAATTTCCCCTCTCCCATTTATGGGAGAGGGGCTAGGGGTGAGGGTTTATTGAAAGTTCACCGCACCCTTAAGTAAACCTCTTCAACAACGCTTCCTTCGTCGTCGAATAAGGCGGATAAATAACATAGGAAGATACATCAAACAATCTCCACCCTGTCGGTTTTTTAAAAATAGCCTTTTGATGACTAAAAGTATCAAAGGATTTTTTGCCATGATAAGCACCCATCCCACTATCCCCCACCCCACCAAAGGGTAAAGTCGAAATCCCTCCTTGCAATAAAGTATGATTAAGCACAAAACTTCCCGAACTCGTATTATTTTGAATATGCTCCTGCATTTTTTTATTCTCTGAAAAAAGATAAACGGTGAGAGGTTTTGGCCTTGAATTCACAAATGAAATGACGTCATGAATATCTTTGTAAGCAATAACAGGTAAAACAGGTCCAAAAATTTCAGCGTCTTTATCCATAATAGAAGAATCAGCAGAAACATCTTTCAAAATTGTCGGTGCAATATATCGTTCCTTTTCGTCAACTTCCCCGCCCACAAAAATATTGCCGTTGTCTGTTAATGTTTGTAACAATCGTTGGTAATGCGCTTTATTAATGATGCGACCATAATCATCACTTTTTTTCGGATCCATGCCGTAAAATTGTTGGATTTTTTCTTTCATACAGTGCAGTAAGGTTTCTTCGACTTCTTTATCCACCAAAACATAATCCGGCGCGATACAGGTTTGCCCTGCATTGGAGAATTTTCCCCAGACAATTCTCTCAGCCGCAACAGGAATATTGGCAGAACGATCGACAATACAAGGACTTTTTCCGCCTAATTCTAATGTGGTTGGCGTTAAATTTTTTGCGGCGGCAGCAGCGACAACTTTCCCCACTTCTTTCCCGCCTGTAAAAAAAATGTGATCGAATCGTTCTTTCAGCAAAGCGGTTGTTTCTCGTACGCCGCCTTCTACTACCTTAAAACAATTTTCATCAAGATAAGAAGGTAAATGCGCTGCTAACATTCGACTTGTGCTGGGTGCCACCTCACTTGGCTTTAATATCGCACAATTACCGGCAGCGATAGCACCAATTAACGGCATCATCGCCAATTGGAAAGGATAATTCCATGGTGAAATGATTAAAACGACGCCTAAAGGTTCAGGACGAACCAAACTTGTCGCTGGTTGTGCTGAAAACATCGTCGGAACGACGGTCGGTGTCACCCATGTGGCGAGTTGGTTTCTGGTTTCACGAATTTCTCGAGTCACGACGCCAATTTCCAACATAAATGCTTCTTGGCTTGATTTTTTTAAATCTTCGTAGAGAGCGGCTTTAATCGACGACTCCCGTTCTATCATAAATAATGCTAAACGATCCAGTTGCCGCTGTCGAAATTGCAAAGATTGCGTACATCCTGTTTTAAAAGTATCACGTAAGCTTTCGACTTGATCCGCAATTTTATTGACTGATGATTTACTTTCCTTCTTTTCTTCCAATCGAAACATATCAATATCCTTATCAAGATAGGCAGTTTATATTATTATGATTTTTTTCTAGGTGAAATCTTTTTCTGAGGAAATAATATGTGGTCTGCAACGCTTGAATTAACAGAAAGTTTAATTCGCGCTCCATCTGTCACGCCCTTCGATGCCGGATGCCAACAAATCATTGCAGAACGTTTAAAAAAAATGGGTTTTCACATCGAATGGTTACCTTTTGGTGATGTTCAAAATTTATGGGCAAGATTAGGTGATAAAGCGCCCTTGTTTGTTTTTGCGGGCCATACCGATGTTGTGCCAACGGGTCCGATTGACCAATGGACGTCAGATCCTTTTACGCCTACCACACGCGATGGTTTTTTATATGGACGTGGTGCCGCGGATATGAAAAGCGGACTTGCGGCAATGATGATAGCCGCAGAAAATTTTATTGAAAAAAATCCCCATTTTAATGGATCAATCGGCTTTTTAATCACCAGTGATGAAGAAGGAGCCAGTATTAATGGCACCAAAAAAGTGATGGAAGTCTTACAAAATAGAAATGAAAAAATAGATTACTGCATTATTGGTGAAGCCAGTAGTCAGTATCAACTCGGTGATCAAATTCGAGTGGGACGACGTGGGTCTTTACACGGAAAATTAACCATTTTTGGAAAACAAGGTCATGTGGCCTTTCCAGAACTCGCAAAAAATCCCATACATTTATTTGCAAGTGCGCTTCATGATTTAACAAAAGAAAAATGGGATGAAGGCAATGCATTTTTTCCCCCTACCAGTTTTCAAATTTCAAATATTCACTCAGGGACCAATGCAACCAATGTTATTCCTGGTAACTTAGAATGTCTTTTCAACTTTCGTTTTAGTACTGCGCTGACCGTGGCAGAAATCCAGCAACGTGTCATGCATATTTTAGAAAAAAACCAGTTAGATTTTGATTGTCAGTGGGACCTTTCCGGCAACCCTTTTTTAACAAAACAGGGGAAATTAATGGATGCTACGCAATCGGCAATTGCGGATGTTACTGGTCTCACGCCTGTCCTTTCTACCGGTGGTGGCACATCCGATGGACGCTTTATTGCGCCAACTGGCACGGAAGTGATTGAACTTGGGCCCATCAATGCGAGTGTGCATCAAATTGATGAGCATGTGAAAATCGAAGATTTAGAAATATTAACTAAAATATACGAAGAAATTTTGGTTAATATATTTTAAAAAATCCAGGTGTTTAAAATCGTCTCCGTGATAATAACAATAATTATCGAAATGGGCGCGATGTATCGCACGAGGAATCGCCAAATGGAATAAAAGAATGGGCTAAATTGCAATTCATTCATACTCACTTGTCGTTTGACGATGTAACCTACGAATATCACGATCAATAAAGCAGAAAGCGGTGCTAACACATTTGTCGTGAAATCTTTGAGGAAAAGATTAATCGAAATGCCATGCCAAAAAATAACAGAAGACCAATTCTGAATGGCATAAACTTGCAAAGATCCGATCAAAAATATCAAACAGAAAATATAAAATACGGCCTTGCCGCGTGATAATTGAAAACGCTCGATTAAGGTAATCACAGCAGTTTCCATCATGGCAATAATCGGTGTCCATGCGGCTAATATTGCGCCGAAAAAGAATACCGCCGCAATGAGAATACCATGCGGAATATTCGTGAAAATATGAATGATATTGCGATTCGTCACTTCATGCACGAAGGTATCCACTGGCATCGTCAACATCAATGGATTGACAATAAAATAACAAAGCAACGACACGAGCGCATCAATACAAACAACAACCAACGTCGATCTTGCTAAAGATACCGAATAAGGAAGATAAGAACCATAAACAATCATGGTGCCCATTCCCACACCAAATTTAAAGAAAGCAAAAGCGAGAGCTGCGACAAACACGGTAAGGACAGTTTGTGAAGGATGAATCGCAATGAGCTCATGGAGAGAACTCATAAAATTGCCATTGATATTAATGTAAATGGCGAGACCAAGAAAAATGATAAAATAAAGCGGAACCGTAATCGAAGAAATTTGCTCTAAACCTCGATTAATACCACGATAAACCACAAGCATCGCTAAAAACAGGAAGAGGAGAAAACAAAGTTCTAATTTAAAAAAGTTCGTTTGTAAATTCGTGTCCAATGTCACTGGTACGGTTTGATTACCATGAATCGATAATTCTTTTAAGCTATCGATAAAATATCCGGCTGGAAAAGCTGCAGAAACAATATAATAACATAGCGTAATCGTGACAACGAAAACACAAAGCCAACCCAATTTCCCCCAGTATCGATTGGCATCCGCCTCCATCGCTAAAATACTGATGGAACCGACGGGATTTTGTTTGCCCCGGCGACCAATCAATAATTCTCCAAAAAGCAGCGGTAAACTAATCATTAATTCGCATAAGACATAAAAAAGAAGGAATAAACCGCCATATTTTGCGACCAATAAAGGGAAATGCAAAACATTGCCTAAACCGATAATTGCACCGGTTGTAACAAGTACATAACTATGAAAAGAATGCCATTGTGCTCTCGGTTGAAATTCATTCATTTCTTGAAGCTCCTTTTTATTTCAGGCGTGGGTGTATCAACCACTGTTTGCGTTTGCACCTTTGTGTAGTTTGGTAATAATGTTGTAATTTGCGCTAAAACTTTATCAAGCGCTTCATTCTCTGATTTTTCTGTAGATTTTGCACGTAATTTTTGTAAAAGATGATGATCTTCTAATAATTTAAAACGAGCAATTTCTTCCCCTTTTTCAGTCATAGAGACTTTTTTATAATTTTCTATATCACCTTGTACCGTTAAGCAGAGAATTTGTACTTCACTCATAGGCTTAATATCTTTCCCTTGAATATGCAAGGAAGTGGCAATATCGCGAGTCGATCTTTTTGAATTGGCTGCGGGTGGCGGGGCGCCAAACTTTGGTTTTTCGGGAACGATTTTTTTAGCCGGACTAAACATGGCAAACAATCGTGAAAAAAATGAAGGGGCCGGAGGATTAAAAATTATTTTCATTCGTGATTGCACTGCTTTCACATGATCCATACTTCCGATTTCATTCTGATATTTCGATGCGAGTGGTAGATGATACAATTGACATATTAATAAATAACTTTTTCGTAAAATTTCATCATCGGTATGAATAAAAATATATTTATCTTTATCCAATTCAGCATTCTTTAACGTTTGCACTTGCGCGTAAGCATATAAAAGATAATCATCATTTGGAATTCGACTAAAATTCACTAGCTGATATGAGATATTTTTTGGTTTGGTTTGACACGAAATAAAATATCTCTCTTTATTTCTTTGTTCAACGAAAGAGGTTCCTTGGCTTTTCACTTGATTAAAAGCAATATCATTCTCGTCCAAAGTTGATTTTGATGGGTCTACACTTCCAGCGAGTGAAGGTGTTGTCTCTGTAAGTTTTTTCGAATCTTTTTTCCATATGTCACGTTCAACAATGGATGCGAGTGGAGTTTCTGGCAGTGCAGGTTCTGGTTTGATCGGTTCTTTTGGTTTCTTCGCTTCGACTTTTACAGGTTCTGGTTTGATCGGTTCTTTTGGTTTCTTCGCTTCGACTTTTACAGGTTCTGGTTTGATCGGTTCTTTTGGTGCCGGAGTTACTACTTTTACAGGTTCTGGTTTGGTCGGTTCTTTTGGTGCCGGAGTTACTACTTTTACAGGTTCTGGTTTGGTCGGTTCTTTTGGTGCCGGAGTTACTACTTTTACAGGCTCAGGCACTTCCTCTGGTTTTGATTCTGCGCGAGTGATTTCGGAGGCTTTAGATAGCGGAACACTCGCAACAGAAATAGGCTCGCTTTTTTTCTTTTCTTCGAGAGGTTTTTTTTCTTTAACCTCTGCAACTTTTTTTGGCTTATCTTTTTTTACTTTATCTTCTTTTGGTAATGCATCTAATTCATAACTTACCCTTTCTGCCATTCTTTTACTGACGTTTTCTGCAAGTTTGTCGTCTTTAAAAAATGGATATAGCAAATCATACCATTGGTTTTCGATAGTCGTCGGGTGTTCATTCAGGGTAAGTGATTTATCCAAAAATTCTCGTAATTCACCTAGTTTTTTTTCATCACGGGGATAAGTTAAATCAAATTTATTATCTAATGCATACTGATTTGCAAATGCTTGAATAATTTCTTCCCCAATTAAAGCATATCTTCCTTGAAAAGCGTCGCGAATATCGCTTAATTTTCTTTGTGACGTTTCAGGATATGCGGGCGCAATAGAATTTTCAATTTTCAGAATCAGCTTATTGGTATCTTTTTTCGCAATTCCTTGCAGCCCTAAACGTGTTACCGTACTTCTTAATTCCTTCACAAGATTGGGGTATTGTTGGAGACGAATGACCAAACTATTAGATCGAGACTTCGATTCGATAAGCGCGTCTGCAAGCTCAGAGTCACTGACAATAAATCTTAAGATATCTTCATCTTTAATAAAGGCAGGTAAAGGATCGCTTTTAAATATTGTAAGCACGTTAGTGCGATAATTATATGGCGGCTCCCCTTTCTTCATTGATACGTCTCTTAATTCTTTAAAAAAGTCCTTTGCTTTGATGGGTTCTTTTTTAGCTTCTTCATCCGTGATTTCTTTTGATTTTTCATTTATTTCGGCGTTTTCCTGAAGCTGTTTTTCCTCTACTTTTCGAAATAATGCCATGTATTCATTCCAGCGCATTTCTTGTGAAGTATAACTAAGGTGTTGCAGCATTTTGCCGCGATTTTTTTGGTCATCTACGATATCTTCTACATCTTCGTAAATGCTTTTTTTGTTTAACAGTTTTTCTATCATTTCTTTTTTTATTTGAGTAAATAATCTTGCATCTCGTGCAAGTTTTTTATAGTTCGCATTTTTATAAATGGAAGAAAAATTTGGGCCCTCGACTTCTTTATCGACGACCTCAAAAGAACCGGTCGCGAATAAACTGTAAAGGAATTTTTTTCCTTCTTCCATATAGCGTTTTTTATATCGATCTTTATCTTTATGTAAAAGCGAACCATGATAATTAGTACTTCCTTTTCCAAATAAAAGTCGATTGACAAAATAGGGATTTTGAAAATAGCGAATTAAGCCTGCCTCCATCGTCGTCTCTTTTGCAATACTTTTTTGAAACCAAAAAATAAGATCTTTTTGTTTTATAAACGGGGGAAGTTCGCCAGTTAGCGTAGAAAAATAGTCTGAAATATCACCCAGTTGTTGTTTAAATTCAAGAGGATTGCTTAAGCTCTTCATTAATCTTCGAAATTCAGATTTCTTCATGCGCCACCTTTTAACTTTCGTTAAGTAAATTATACTCTTTTTTGTGTAATTTGTTCCTAAAAATGTCATGCCATTCTAACATTTTGAAAAATAATACCTATTTCACATGAAATCTTTTGATTGCGGAATCTCTCTTTCTAGTTTAATCTTACGCGCACAAAAGTCGGAGAGATGTCCGAGTGGTTTAAGGAGCACGCCTGGAAAGTGTGTGTACGTTTAACGACGTACCGAGGGTTCGAATCCCTCTCTCTCCGCCACTGCACATGGTAGTTGATGCTGGTCTCTTCGCGACGCTATGTTATGAACCCCGCCAGGTCCGGAAGGAAGCAACGGTAATAGCAGACGCGGGCGCCGAAGTCAGGCTGGTATCAGCTGCCTCCATTAGGAACGGCTTTCATGACATATCAAGTTTTAGCACGTAAGTGGCGACCGCGTACTTTTTCACAAATGATTGGGCAAGAGCCCATTCTGCGAATGTTATCCAATGCACTTTCAGAGAATCGATTGCATCATGCCTATTTATTCACCGGCACGCGAGGCGTAGGCAAAACGACGATTGCGCGCATTTTCGCAAAAAGCCTCAACTGTGAAATAGGTGTTACCGCAACACCTTGTATGACTTGCCGAAATTGCACGGCCATTGACGGAGGACGGTTTTTAGATTTATTAGAAGTCGACGCAGCCTCGCGCACCAAAGTCGAAGATACCCGTGAATTATTGGAAAATGTTTATTATCAACCGTCCCAGGGGCGCTACAAAATTTATTTAATTGACGAAGTGCACATGCTTTCACAGCATAGTTTTAATGCACTGTTAAAAACCCTCGAAGAACCTCCGCCTTACGTCAAATTTTTATTAGCAACCACAGATCCAAAACGTCTTCCTATCACCATATTATCGCGCTGTTTACAATTTCATTTAAAGCGCGTGCCACTCGAATTATTAAAAGAACATTTGCAATATATTTGTGAAAAGGAAGATATTACTTTTGAAGAAAATGCTTTATCACAATTAGCGCATGCGGCCGATGGCAGCGTACGAGACTCTTTAAGTTTATTGGATCAAGCCATTGCTTTTTGTGGCGGAAAAATCAATATCAAAGACACCCAACAAATGCTGGGAAGTATCTCGGAAGATGCTTTATTTCGTTTATTGTATGCTTTACAAAAAAATGATGGTGTCGCTCTATTAAATGAAGTTGAAAATTTAGAGGCGCATGCCGCTAACTTTTATCAAGCGCTCGATGATTTATTATCGATATTACATCAAATCAGTGTGGCGCAAGTGGTGCCTCTCGCGAAAGCAACCGTGTCTGATATCACGACGCTTGCCAAACAGTATAAACCGGAAGACATTCAGCTTTTTTATCAAATTGCATTAAATGGCCGTCGAGATTTACCCCATGCACCAAATCCGCATCAGGGATTTGAAATGATTCTACTACGCATGTTGGCATTTCGACCGATGACTGCTGCAGCAACGACACAACCCACCGCCATCAAATCTCATCCTGAAATCGCCGTGAAAGCAGCAGTGAAAGATCTCGTCAAAGATCTTGTCCGAGATACCACGACGGTTCCCGCAAAACCGACCATTTCCGCACCCTTGCCGCCGACTTTCGACAATACCCGTACTTGGATTGATATTCTGTCAAAATTAACATTGACTGGCATGACGTATGCGCTCGCCTCGAATTGCACCCTTGTTGAAATCTTGGATAACAGAATTACTTTAGCGCTTGCCATTCAGCATGAGCCTATGCTCAATAAAAAATTAACCGAACGTATTGAAGAGGCGCTAGCAAAATACTTCCAAAAAACAATGAAGTTAGACATTAAAATAACAACAACGGAGGGCGAAACACCGATTAAAAAACAAAGAGAAGAAAATTCTGAACGTATGGCAAAAGCAACCGAAGCTATTAAAAACGATGATGACATCCAAAAAATCATGGGGCTCTTTGATGCGACCCTCGATATGGACTCCATTAAAACGTTTTAATGGCGAAAAATAGGTATTTTTGTTAGGATTGTGAATTTATTTATTATATCAACTTAGGAGTGTAAAAAATGAATAAGCCCGGTTTAGGCGATCTCATGAAGAAAGCGCAAGAAATGCAGAAAAAAATGCAAGAAATTCAAAAACAAGTTTCCGAGATGGAAGTGACGGGTCAATCTGGCGGCGGTCTTGTAAAAATCGTGATGAATGGCCAACATATCGCGAAACGCGTCACCCTAGATCCAAGCTTAATGAAAGAAGAGAAGACAATTGTGGAAGATTTAATTGCTGCGGCGATCAATGATGCGGCTAGCAAAATCGAAAAAGGCACACGCGATAAAATGTCTTCGCTTACCGGTATTAAATTACCAGAAGGTTTTGAATTACCACCGACTGATTAAAGTTTCATTGTCATGCCAGCTAAAAGCGTCATAGATCTCTACACAACCGTCGTCCCGCGGCTTGTCCGCGGGATCCAGAGCGGCATTGCAGGCTTTCTGGATCCCGCGGACAAGCCGCGGGACGACGAGTTCTTTGACTTGTGTAGAGACCTCTGTAAAAACATGATGGCATCACAGAGAGTGTTTTTGTAAAAGCGATTCGTTAAATGCAATGCAGCTTATTGTTGGAACAATTAATCGAAGCACTGCGCTGTTTACCGGGGGTCGGCCCCAAAACAGCGCAACGCATGGCTTTTCAATTACTTTTACGCAATCGTGAACGTGGCAAACATCTCGCGAAAACGTTACTCGATGCCATGCAAGATATTAAACATTGCCAAAAATGCCGTACGTTTAGCGAACATCCACTTTGTAAACTCTGCCAAACCACCGCTCGTGATTCTACTCTATTATGTATCGTTGAAAGTCCCGCGGATATTTTTGCAATTGAACAAATGGGAAATTATCGCGGTTTTTATTTCGTGTTAATGGGGCATCTTTCTCCGCTCGATGGCATTGGCCCAAATGAAATAGGCATTCCACAATTATCTCTCTTTCTTTCCGATGAAAATCTCAAAGAAATTATTGTTGCGACCAACCCAACGGTCGAAGGCGAAGCAACCGCACATTATCTTTCCGAACTTATTAAACCCTACCCCATCAAAGTCACCCGCATCCGACACGGTGTCCCGCTGGGTGGTGAATTAGAATATATTGATAGCGGCACGCTTGCGCATGCGTTTGCAGGAAGGGATGTGATTTAATCGCAGAGAATTGCTATAAACCCTCACTTGTATATTCCAAACAAAACCATCATAATACGCAACCTTATAATAAAAATAACGATGACACTATGCATACCATAAAAAATTTTTTCGCTTTCATCATCATTCTTTTCAGCGCATCCATTCACGCAAACACACTCATCATTGAACCCAATGACGGCCGCGAACCCATTTTACAACTGATGCAACAAGCGAAATCTATCGACCTTATTTTATATGGACTCACCGACCCTGTTTTTATCGATGCATTAATTCATGCTAAAAAATCAGGTAAAAATGTTAACGTGATGCTGGAACCCCTCCCCTATAAAAATGCAACACAAAATCTAGACGCTATACAAAAACTGAAAGCCGCAAATATTAATGTCTTAACGCCTAACCCTGCTTTTCAATTGTTGCATCAAAAAACTTTTATTTTCGATCATCAAAAAGCGCTCGTCATGACGATGAATCTCACGAAAAGTTCTTTCAAAAATCAGCGGAATTTTGCGATTTTGATTGATGATCCAAGCCAAGTACAAGAAATCGAAAAGATTTACAAAGCCGATGCTTTACATCAAAAAGTTACTCCCAATCATCCCAACCTTATTTTTAGCCCTGATAATAGTCGTTCTACCATTTTAAATTTTATTAATCATGCAGAAAAAGAAATAAAGATTTATGCACAATCCGTCAGTGATTATCAAATCATTGGTGCGCTCGCGAAAGCTGCAGAGCGCGGCGTGAAAGTTGAAATACTGACAGAAGGCCAAAACCCCACACAAAAAAAATGGGAATTTTTAAAAAAATCAGGCGTAAAAATTTGTTTTAAACATCGATATTTTATTCACGCAAAAGTCATCGTCATTGACAAAAAAATCGTGATATTGGGATCAACCAATTTAACCAAACCTTCTTTCGACAAAAACCGCGAGCTGAATGTTTTTGTCAAAGACAACAATATTATTGACCCATTGCTAAAAACTTTTGATAACGATTGGCAATGTCGTAATGGATCCATTTGGGATAGGTCATCCTGAACGCAGTGAAGGATCGGTTTAATTCATCACCATAATGTAGACTTAAACTGATCCTTCACGGCGTTCAGGATGACAAAGCCGATTAGAAGCAACTTTTTTAGTTTTATAATAAATATAAATACAAGGAAAATATATGTTAAGTAATACAACTACGCCAGAAGTAACCGCACAACCTACTACAACCCCTGCGACTCCTGCACCAGCTTCTCAGCCTGTGCAACCTGTTACAACTCCAACTACACCAGCACCAGCCTCACAACCTACGCAACCTGTTACAACCCCACCAGCTTCACAACCTATGCCAGAGGTGAAGCCATCAGAAGAACAAAAAAAAATTCAAGACCTAGAAACCATGTGGACGCAAAAGTTTGCAGCATTAGAAGCATCCACTAAAAACCTGCTTAAAGAACAAGAAGCGCGACTAGAAGAATATAAAAAAAAGCTTAAAGTGAAAAGAATTAAATATGTACAGTGGGAGATTAAAAAACAAGAAGGGCGACATACATCAGAGCTTACAACATTAGAAGAATCTATGAAAAAATTGCTTAAAGAACGAGAAGAAAAACATACGCAAGAATTAGAAAAAATGCAAAAAAATCAAGAAGAGTTTTTTGAAAAGGCAGGACAATTTATAGAAGAACACATAAAACCCCAATCTATATTCAACGAACTTTTATATACCGCAACCACAACAGAAAATCTCGCGCTAATGAAATTTGCTTTAAAAGGAGGTGCCAACATTGGTGTAGAGCATGAGGGAGAATCCTTACTCTTTTATTGCCTTAAAAATAAAAAATTCGCTGCGGCAGATTTCTTACTTCACCAAGGTGCCGACTTAGAAGCAAAAAATGACAACGGTGACACCATTTTGTCCCGGATGTGCAAAGCAAATGATGAAGTTGCGGTTAGCTTTATCTTAAAGCGATCAAGCAAGAGCAGCAAAGAAGCAGATAATTTCTTATCGATGAGGTGCAAAAAATACCTCGAATAATGGACATTGCTCAGCATCTTATAGATTATAAAGCGGCGCAGTTTATTTTAACCGGTTCTTCTGCTCGTAAGTTAAAAACCGGCAAAGATTTAAATTTATTACCTGGAAGAGCGATATCTTTTACGATGTCGCCTTTGATATATCAGGAGTTACCGGAGCCGAAACCAACACTCGAAAGTATTTTATTATACGGAACGCTACCCGGAATTATTCTTGAGACAGAAAACAATATCAAAGATACCGATCTTTATAGCTATGTCACCACTTATCTTGAAGAAGAAATTCGTGCAGAAGCTTTAGTGCGGAATATTGGACATTTTTCGCGATTTTTAGAAATTGCGGCTGGAGAATCCGGAAAACAAATTAATTTTAGTCGTTTATCACAAGATATTGGAATAGCGGATACCACCATTGCAAATTACTATCAGGTTTTGGAAGATTGTCTTATTGTCTTAAGAATTGATCCATTAGATCATAGCAGAACAAAAAGGCGTTTGATTAAATCCCCCAAATATCTATTTTTTGACATGGGTGTTCGTCGTGCATGCGCGAATGAAGGAATAAAATTATCTCAGAAAATATTAGCAGATTTATTCGAGCAATATGTTGGAATTGAATTAGTTTATCAAAGTCATTTAATTTCACCGAATATTAAAATTAGACATTGGCGCGATTCAGCAGGACCTGAAGTGGATTATGTGATAGATCAAGCACAAACCTATATACCTATTGAAGTGAAGTGGACCGATAAGCCAAATTCTCAAGATGCAAAAAATATTAAAAAATTTATCGAAGAATATGAGGTGAAACTTGGGTTTATTGTTTGTCGTACCCCTCGCCGTTATAAAATTACTGAAAATATTATTGCCTTACCATGGGAAGAAATTAGTGTAGTTTTTGATAATTAGTTAACCTTTCATCTTCCGCGGATCAAAAAAGGACAAATTCTAGCAATCCTAGCCACGATGTCAAGAATCAATTGCCTTTTGCCATCTATCGCAGATAATATTGCTCTATGGCATAATTTAAAAAACATTCGAGATATTTTGCATGAACCATCAACAATCCATCGAAGAATTTACCTTTGCAGGGACAATCTTAGGATTAATATCTTATATTGTGGTTATCCTGATCGTCATCATTGCTATTTAAAAGAGTATTATGAAAAATATTAAAATAACTATTAGCACTACGAATCAATATCTTCCTGAACAATCTTCCTATGACACGCATCGTTTTTTGTGGTCTTACGAAATCACTATCGAGAATGAAAGCGATGAAATTGTTCAGCTTCTTAATCGTTATTGGCGAATTACAGATATGACAAGTCGTATTGAAGAAGTACG
>Ga0206888_1002_pt1 | contig 96441 bp, 92 predicted proteins | sample Alteio_BWOrgHeat_90_FD_153258 | JGI IMG/M metagenome (GOLD analysis project Ga0206888, IMG submission 153258) | Enriched cells from forest soil in Barre Woods Harvard Forest LTER site, Petersham, Massachusetts, United States - Alteio_BWOrgHeat_Nextera4 ... | reverse complement strand
TGCGGAGCCCAGAGAAAATATTAGAACTATTCAATGTAAAAACATGTACAAATAAGCTAAAATCCCATTCTTGCGTACTTGACTGAAACTCTGTATTTTTTATAAAAAACATTAAATATCAATTAGTTGGTGCGTGACTGGAAAGCGGATAACTTAATATCGACTCTCACTTGATATTTTCGAGTGTCAATGTTAAGTTATCAGGATGAAACCAAAAAATGCTTTAGAAAAACTAAAACCCCTTCTCAACGCTTCTAGCTTTACGAGTGAAGAAGCTCGTTTTTATGGTGTGAGTTCATCCACGCTTGCCTACTATGTAAAACAAAATGAATTAACGCGTATTGGTCATGGAATTTACCGTGGTGCAAACGCCCCTGTAGTTGATGATTTCCGCTGGGAAGACCTCATTGAAGCAATGCAAAGAGTCAAGGAAGGCGTCATTTGTCTTACGTCGGCGCTTTCCCTATATCAACTGACGGAAGAAATGCCTTCACAACATTGGATAGCAATAAGAAATGAAACAATACATCGGGCCATGCCAGGCACAAAAGTGGTTAGAATGCGCAACCTTACGCTGGGTAAAACCACGATCAAAATTGGAAATATCACATTATCTATTTTTGATCGTGAACGCACCATTGCAGATGCTTTCCGCTATCTTAGTCGTGAGACAGCTTTAAAAGCACTAAAAATTGCGCTGACAAAAAAAGGTAGTGAAAAAATTGATATAGAAAAAATAAGACAGTATGCAAAAAAACTTAGAATTAAAATCGAACCATTTTTAATAGCGATGACACTATGAATGAATCAGCACTAAAAGAACGATTAAAGGTAATTGCCACAGAAAAAGAAACCACCCTCAATAAAATTTGGAAGCAACTACTCTTAGAAAGATTTTTAGCAAGGCTATCCGCTTCTCCATACCAAGATAAATTTATTTTTAAGGGCGGATTACTGCTTGCTCAGTACATTGCCATTAATCGAGAAACCATCGATATTGATTTTCTAATGACAAAAATTAAAAGTGAAATGCAAAATATTGAAAAAGTCATTAAAGAAGTAGTCGCTATCAATTCCGAAGATGGATTTTCCTTCACTTGGTTTTCAGTAGAGGAATTGAACCAGCCACACATGGAATACATCGGTTTTCGAGTAACACTGAATGCTCAATTTGGGAAAATGCACGACAAGATTCAAATTGATATAGGTGTTGGTGATGTGGTTGTGCCTGTAGAAGCAACATTTAATCCATTTGAATACAAGGGCAAACCGATTTTTGCTGGTGAAATTTCTTTATATGTATATCCCCCAGAGGCAATTTTTTCGGAAAAACTAGAGACAATTATTTCCAAGGGTATCATCAATAGTAGAATGAAAGACTACCATGATTTACTTGTAATGATTCGGGAGCAAAATTTTTTAGATACTGGAAAGCTACCTAATTCAATTCAAGCCACTTTTAATCGTCGTGGAACACCAATTTCATTATCAATTAATATCGATTCGAATAGCATGCAAAGCTTGCAAGCCTTATGGAGAAATCATTTGAATGGTCTTGGTGCGTTTAGAGAACATTTAAATTTTCCAAACCAAATTGATGACGTAATTAAAGAAATTAATAATTGGTTACAAAAAATTAATTAAGGTACGTACTAATGAACTATCCAATAAGTTATGAAGCAAATCCAAAATCAGAAGATATCCAAATATTAAACGATGGCATCATGGAACAAGCCAAACAAAAAAAGGGAATGAAGCAACTCGATTTCTTTGCTTTTTTTATCCGAGATGAAAAGGGAAAAGTTATTGGCGGATGTGGTGGTGATAACATGTATGGCGGCCTGTATGTTGGCCAACTATGGGTAACAGAATCACTGCGCGGACAAGGTTATGGAACTCAGTTAATGCAAAAAGCTGAAGCTTTGGCAAAAGAAAGTAAATGTAATTTTATCGCGGTGAATACATTCGATTGGGAAGCATTAGATTTTTACAAAAAACTAGGATTTTATGTCGAGTTTGAACGTAAAGGCTTTGATAAAAATTCAGTATTTTACTTTTTAAGAAAAGACTTGCTATGAAATCTATTCATTTTAAATCACTCACTGAAAACGATTTACCACTTTTGCATGATTGGTTTCAAAAACCACACGTTAAACAATGGTATGCTCGTGGAGAAAATTATAATTTAAAGATGATTAAAGAAAAATATCTTCCTAGAATACTTAATCCTGAGTCAATACCGAACTTTATTGTTTACACTGACAATACACCGATTGGATATATTCAACTTTATTGTGCTAAGGATTCCCTTCCTGACGGAGTTACAGATTATAATCACCCATTATTTGATGCTTCTTATAAAAGATTACAAATGAAATTGCTGGCATTGACTTATTCATCGCAGATGAAAACTATCTTAAAAAAGGCTATGCGACATTAACTTTAAATAATTTTATCAAAGAACATGTAGAAAGAAAATTTACCCTTTTAATTACTGATCCACTAAAAAGCAATAAGAATGCCATTCATTTTTTTGAAAGAAATGGATTTAAAAAATTCAAAGCCGGCGATAATAACACTGCAAATGAATTAATGATTCTACGCATAACACCTAAGAAGGATGAGACAAAAATTATTTTAATAACCGATCGCTTAATATTGCGAACATGGAAAGCTAGCGACATTCCATTAATGTCAGCCATTAGCTCTGATCCATTGGTTATGGAGCACTTTCCTGCCCTTCAAGATATTGCAGCCACACAACTATTAATTGATCGAGCTAATCAACATTATGAAACATTTGGCTATGCACCATGTGCCGTTGAAACAAAAGATACGCAAGAGTTTATTGGCTTTGTTGGCTTAAGTCATCCGCCATTTGAAATTCCAAATTTTCAGCCTAGGGGTATGCCTATTGTTGAGATTGGTTGGCGATTGTCATCCCACCATTGGGGAAAAGGCTACGCAACAGAAGCAGCAAAAGCAGTTTTGCGTTATGCATTTACAGAATTAAATCTCAGTGAAATTATTTCTTTTACAGTAACAGCTAATACCAAATCACGACGCGTAATGGAAAAAATAGGATTACATCACTCTGTAGCAGATGATTTTGATCACCCCAAACTTGATGAAAATAGCCCATTAAGACGACATGTATTATATCGATTAACACGTGACAACTATTTAAGAAATCCGGATAAATAGCAATGAAACAAGCTCTTTCAGATCAGCGTATTATTGATTGCCTAAGTATTCATTATGACATTAAAGTTACCAGGCTTATCTTCCTTCCTATAGGTGCGGACATGAACGCATCTGTATATAAAGCAGAAGCACACGATCAGTCATCTTATTTCATAAAGCTAAAACGCGGTCATTATCATGATATTAGTGCCATCATAATAACGCTGCTACATGAAACCGGAATTCAACACATCATTTCTCCCATTAAAAATATCCGCGCGCAACCCATTCAGCATGTTGACGACTTTACGCTTATCGTGTCTCCATTTATCGAAGGGCAAGATGGATTTAGTCGTGATTTAACGGATGTCCAATGGGTAACTCTCGGCAAAGTAATGAGACAAATTCACGAAATTGATGTGCCGCCATCGATTCAACGCAAGATCAGGCGTGAAGATTATTCACCTAAATGGCGTGAAGCTGTTCGGTCGCTCTATGCTGATATTGAATCGAACCCAAGCACTGACGAAATTTCATCGAAGTTCATAGCGTTTATGAAAGATCATGCAGCAGTAATTCATCGATTGGTTAATAGAGCAGAACAGTTAAGTAAACAAATTCAAGATCAATCACCAGACTTTGTATTGTGTCATTCAGACATCCATGGTGGCAATGTACTGATTGCCGGAAATGACATTATTTATATAGTGGATTGGGATGATCCTATCATGGCACCTAAAGAGCGCGATCTCATGTTTATTGGCGGCGGTGTTGCTAATGTTTGGAATAAAGCACATGAGGAAAAATATTTTTATAAAGGATACGAAAACACTGAAATCAATATGGCGATCTTGGCATATTACAGGCATGAAAGAATCGTGGAAGATATAGCGCTTATTGGTCAGCAGCTACTTCTAACTTCCATAGATAAGCAGACCCGGATTGAATCATATAAACATTTCATGGCTCAATTTGAACCTCAAGGTGTAGTAGAAATAGCATTTAAAACGGATAAAAACTTAATATGAGCTGTGTGATTCATAGACATCGTTTCAATTAATTTGATACACTTCCCATCTTATGGATAAACAAATAAAAGCACGAACAACATGGGTAAATCTTTATCTTGAAACTAATGATGCAGGTTTCGTTTGTCGAAAATGCGGGATCTCTCGCCCCACCTTACGTAAGTGGCATCGACGCTACTTAAAAGATGGTCTGCAAGGATTAGTGGATCGAAGTAAGAGACCCCATTCTTCCCCCAATCATAAACTAAATTCAGAGCGCATTAATTTAATTTTAAATTTACGCAATGAACGCAATTTAGGCGCAAGACGTATTCAAACAGAATTAATTAGATTGCATGACTGCTCTCTTTCTTTGGCAAGTATTCATAAAGCATTAACCAATCAGCAAGCTCAACCTATAAAAAAACTTAGACGTAAATGTCACTGAGAATTTGAATCGCTCTATTTTTATTGTACTGGAGATTTTTCCTTATTCTGTCCATAGGAATATTACCTATGGTACTAATATTCTCAGTATCTAATCTCGCAAGATCATTATATCTTTCATACTCAATACTCGTCGGTAAAAAAATATCTGCAAGCAGAGTTTCTATTCTCTTTTCCATAGCTTCGATTTTAGTGTCACCGCGCTCTTGAATGAGGTCTGTGTTTAACTCATTGAGTTTGCCAATTAGGCGTTGAATTTTAGGAATTGCATCTTGTTTATCTTTTATACTGAGGTGAGCAGGTTTAGGCTGGGGCATTTTAGACATATTACCCTTATCTGTCTTTAGTAGTGCCTGCAAAATATTGAATAAATCGATGAACTTCGCAGCCTACGTATAACGGAAATATTACGGAAACTGATCTTATCTTGCACACGCCAGTTCATAACTCTTTGATTAAACTGGCGTCCCCAAGGGGATTCGAACCCCTGTTACCGCCGTGAAAGGGCGATGTCCTAGGCCTCTAGACGATGGGGACAATTCTTTATTGAAATGTCTTTGGTGGAGCTAGGCGGGATCGAACCGCCGACCTCTTGCATGCCATGCAAGCGCTCTCCCAGCTGAGCTATAGCCCCAAGCTCGTAAGCATACAACCAGTAGAAGAGCTGCGATTCTAGTGAGCTCAATTTAGTTTGTCAATCAAAACTTATCCGAATTTTTTCTAAAGTTTTATCCAGTCGATTTAAGGTCTTTTTCTGACCCAGCAATGTCAAAGTCAAATCAATCGAAGGCGAGATTGTATCTCCTGTAACCGCAATTCGAAGCGGTTGTGCAACAACCCCCATTTTCACATTGAGCTTTTCGGCAGAGGCAAGAATGACTTGATGAATCGTCTCTTTATCCCAAGATTTTACATCTGCTAACATTTTCCGCAATTCACTCAGAATGGGGATAACGGCGGTTGTTAGATGTTTTTTACACGCCTCCAGGTTATAAACAATGTCTGCATAAAAATACTGACTCTTTTCCGCCATTTCCTTGATCGTTTTCACACGTTCCGCCTGTGCGCGCACGATGTCGGCTAAAGCAGGCCCGTCAGTCACATCAATACCTAGCCGTTGCATATGCCACGCAAGCTCAACCGCGACATGCTCTGGCAAGCTGGTTTTCATATAATGCTGATTTAACCATAATAATTTATCGAGATTGAAAGCTGCAGGGGCTTTATTTACCCCCGAAAGCGTAAATAAATCGACAAGCTCTTCTCGCGAAAAAATCTCTTGGTCACCATGCGACCAACCAAGGCGCACCAAATAATTTAATAAAGCTTCGGGTAAAAAACCATCTTCGCGAAATTGCATCACGCCTACCGCGCCATGACGTTTCGATAATCTTTTTCCATCACCCCCTAAAATCATCGATACGTGCGCGTATAAAGGCGGTGTCGCCCCCAAAGCGCGGAGAATGTTAATTTGTCTCGGGGTATTATTAATATGATCGTCTCCGCGAATAACATGGGTAATTTTCATATCCCAATCATCGACGACAACCGTAAAATTATAAGTGGGCGTCCCATCGGTTCGCGCAATGATTAAGTCATCCAATTCCGCATTGCTAAAAACCAATTTTCCACGAATTAAATCATCAAATTCGACAACCCCTTCTGTGGGATTCCGAAAACGAATGACGAAAGGACCTTCGGGATTATCCTCCCGATCGCGGCAAAAACCATCGTAGCGCGGTTTTTCTTTATTTGTCATTTGTGTGTTGCGTAGTGCCTCTAAACGTTCTTTGGAGCAATAACAACGATAGGCTTTCCCTTCTTTTAAGAGGAGTTCCACGACTGCATGATACCGGTCAAAACGTTTGGTTTGAAAATAGGGACCTTCATCATAGTCAAGATTTAACCACTCCATGGCATCGAGAATAGCCAGAACTGACTCTTCCGTGGAGCGCTCGGTATCCGTATCTTCGATACGTAAAATAAATTTGCCCTGCATTTTTCGCGCAAAAAGCCAGCAATATAAAGCAGTTCGAGCCCCTCCTATATGCAAAGAACCAGTCGGACTGGGTGCAAAACGGGTAATCACGGTCATGAATGTTATTCTCTTTAAAAAGTGGAAAGTATAGATTGATGGGAACGATTAGCGCAAATAAAATCCGAAAGCATCGCCATTAATCATCAGGGTTTTTTCGATAAAATTTATGTTATGATTTGTGTCTAACATCTAAGGGGTTGATATGAAAAGATATATTGCATTTTTAATATTGTTTTTTCTTTCCTTACCTGTTTTTGCGGGAAAACCCATTTACGTTCTAGATATTAAAGGGTCGATTGGACCTGCGACGGAAAGCTATATTGACAATAGCTTAGCTTCTGCGATGAAAGAGGAAGCCGCTGCAGTCATTATCCAACTTGATACGCCTGGCGGATTAGAAACCTCCATGCGCGGTATTACTCAAACCATTTTAAATTCTTCCGTTCCAGTCGTCACATTTGTGGCACCTTCTGGTGCGCGAGCTGCGAGCGCGGGGACTTTCATTTTATACGCAAGTCATCTCGCAGCGATGGCGCCCGGTACGAATATTGGAGCCGCCTCACCTGTTAACATGGGAACTTCCATTGATAATAGCAATCAAAAAACTTTACAAAAAAAAGCAATGAATGACGCGATTGCCTATATTCAAAGTCTCGCTAAACTTCGTGACCGTAATGCGGAATGGGCGGAAGAAGCCGTATCCAAAGCAGCGAGTTTAGATGCGGAAGAAGCATTACATAAAAAAGTTATTAATTTTATCGCAACAGATATTCCTGATGTCATCAAAAAAATAGATGGGCAAACCGTCGATATTAAAAAAATTCCTGTTCAAATAAATGCAAAAGATACCGTTTTAAAAAATGTTGAACCTAATTGGCGATCACAATTTATTTCTATCATTACTAACCCCACCATCGCTTACATATTAATGTTGTTGGGTATTTACGGATTATTTTTTGAATTAGCAAATCCTGGATTAATTTTACCTGGCGTCGTCGGAACTTTTTCGTTGTTAATTGGGCTCTATGCATTTCAACTCTTACCCGTCAGTTATGTGGGATTGACACTTTTATTATTGGGTATCGCATTCATGATTGCCGAAGCATACGTTTCAAGCTTTGGCGTACTAGGTATCGGTGGGTTTATCGCATTTATTGTCGGGTCTATTTTCTTATTTGATACCAATGTTCCCGAATATCACATTGCCTGGTCAGTTATTATCGCAATGAGCGTGATAAGCGTTGCTTTATTAGCATTAGTAATTTGGCTCACTAGAAAATCCTTAAGGCAACCTATCGTCACCGGTCGAGAAGCTTTGATTGGTAGCACAGGCGAAGTCATGGAATATTACACTGATTACATGTTAGTACGTGTGCAAGGTGAAATTTGGAATGCATCAAGCGACGAACCCTTACAGGTCGGACAAAAAGTTCGGATAACAAAAATTGGAAATCTAAAATTAACCGTAGAACCCCTTACCAAAACGGAGAAATAACATGATCGCAATTGGCATTATTGTTGTCGTCTTAATTCTTTTACTATTTGCATCTTTTAATATATTGCGGGAATATGAACGCGCCGTCATTTTTACATTGGGAAGATTTACCGGCGTGAAAGGCCCCGGGCTTATTATTATCGTCCCATTTATACAACAAATGGTACGCGTTGAATTACGAACGGTTGTGATGCCAATTCCAGAACAAGATATTATTTCTCATGATAACGTGTCAGTAAAAGTCAATGCGGTGGTTTATTTTCGCGTGATTGATCCTGAAAAAGCGATCATTCAAGTGGAAGATTATTTTGAAGCCATTAATCAATTATCACAAACCACATTACGATCAGTGCTAGGACAACATGATTTAGACGCTATGTTGGCAGAACGCACTAAGATGAATGCGGATATTCAAAAAATTCTTGACGAACAAACTTTCGCTTGGGGAATCAAAGTCACGGTCGTTGAAATTAAACGTGTTGATTTAAATGAAAATATGATTCGCGCCATTGCAAAACAAGCGGAAGCTGAACGCGAACGGCGCGCCAAAGTGATTCACGCAGATGGTGAATTACAAGCATCACATAAATTATTAGAAGCCGCAAAAATTTTAAGTCAGCAGCCGCAAGCACTACAATTACGCTACTTACAAACATTATCGAATATCGCAGAAGAAAAAAATTCAACGATTGTATTTCCGATACCCATTGAATTATTATCGGCTTTTAAAAATAAAGTTGACTAACAATGAAGGGATTTATGAGTTTTTGGAATGAGTTTAAAGCCTTTGCGATGCGTGGCAATGTTATTGATCTTGCTGTTGCTGTAGTCATCGGCACCGCTTTCGGAAAAATCGTCACTGCATTCGTCGATGGCATTATTATGCCATTAATTGGGGTATTGCTCGGCGGTGTAAATATTGCTGATAAAACCTTTACGATTCATAACGCCGTTATCAAGTGGGGTGCTTTTCTGCAAAGCATGGTCGATTTTACGCTTATTGCCTTTTCGATTTTTTTCATGCTGAAAATATTATACAAATTAAAAATTAAAGAAGAGTCTAAACCGACTTTAACTACGCAAGAAAAATTATTGATGGAAATTCGGGATTTGTTACAGCAAAAAAAATGATGATTCACCCGTCGTCCCGCGGCTCGTCCGCGGGACGACGCATAGTAGGTAAAAGGAAACTTTTCATGAACATTATTCCCATCCCCGCATTGAGTGACAATTATATTTGGTTACTCTTTAATCCTCATACGAATCATGCATGGATAGTCGATCCAGGCGAATCCGCACCCGTATTAAGAGAACTAAAGCAGCGTCATTTGCAATTGCAGGGGATTTTTATCACACATCACCATCATGATCATTCCGGTGGAACAAAAGAATTAAAGCAGCATTTTCCGCATATTAAGGTATATGCATCAAAACAAAGTACTTTACCTTTTATCACACATCCCCTTCAGGAAGGTGAGATGGTTTCATGTGATGATATCGAGTTGAAAGCCCTCGCGATTCCTGGGCATACTCTCGATCATACGGCATTTTATAACGCGGATATGGTATTTTGTGGTGACACTTTATTTAGTTTCGGATGCGGAAGAGTTTTCGAAGGAACACCCGCACAAATGTACCATTCATTGGCTAAATTAAAAAATTTAAATCCGCATACAAAAATTTATTGCGGACATGAATACACACGCGCTAATTTACAATTTGCGAAAGCAGTTCTACCCAATAATCCATTTATTATTGAAAAATTAATCGAGATTGAAAAGTTGCGTGCAGAAAATTCTCCAACACTTCCTTCTGTTTTAAAACAAGAATTATTATTGAATCCTTTTTTGCGCTGTGAAGATCCCATCATTATTCAAGCCGCGGAGAAACATAGTAATACGACATTAAAAGATCCAGCTGAAGTATTCGCGACGCTTAGGGCGTGGAAAAATTCCTTCAAAACCTAAGGTTTATTGATTTTTTTCAGAATGCATAAACACCCCAACGCCATAAATAAATAAATCGGCAAAATGGAAAGTGCTAAATGGTAATTATGTAATGAAAAATAATGTGCGTTATTAACCAATGTGCCATCCCAAAGCACGTCAAGAAATTTGCCGATTAAAGGCTCTGTAAACGAACCAAATAATGCATCACCCGTATTAATTAATGCGACGACCGTCGCAGCTAAAGGAATGGGATTTATCGATTTACCCAGCGGGAAACTCAACATAAAAACACCCGTCGTTAAACCAAAAATAAATAACAACAAACCAAACAACCATAAAGGAAGAGTCGTGACATAAATAGCGAGGGTAAGCGAAACAAAACCAATTAATGTACCCGTGATCATGACTTCTAAACTTTTTCCGGTTTTACCCGAAAGATATCCGCATAAAGGACCACCGAATGCGAGGCCTAAGAAAATTAAAGAGGTATATGAAGCCGCTTCGGTCGAGGTAAGATGATGCTCCACTTCAAAAAAAGGATTTCCCCACAGCCCACCCAACACAGCAATAGGTGTAAAGGCAAGGCCACTATAAAAAGTCAGTAACCAATTTTTTTTCTCTTTAAACAAAGCAAAAATGGCAGAGAAATTGATTTCTGACGCTTCCGTTTTATTCCGCGATTGGATTTGGTAAGGATTTTTGTCTTTCGCAAATATAAGGAAAATAAAGGCAAATGCAATTCCGAACATGCCGCAATACGTTAAACTCTCGCGCCATCCCGCATGGGTCACCATCAAAGTCAACGGAACTTGGCCGCATAACGCGCCCAACATAGCAGCCGTTGCAAGCAATCCATCCACAAAAGCCACTTGATTAGGACGAAACCAAATCGCCGACATTTTCATGTAACTCACGGTGGCAAAAGCCGTGCCGGCGCCAATGAGCGCGCGAGACAGCTGAGCGGACAATAATGAATGAGTATTCGCAAATGCGAGAGTCGCAAACGCACAAACGAGAATCGCAATGGCAGTAAGTATACGAGGACTAAAACGATCTAATAAAGGCCCAACAAAAAGCTGTGTGACTAAATACGCGTAAAAATACGTTGCCGCCAAATTACCTAAAGCAACGCCAGAGATATGGAACTCAGCCATTAATTGGCCTGTCATCACGCTCGGGGAAACTTGTAGCACGTATTTATAGAATAAAAAGAAAGAACAAAGCGTGATAATAATCCACGGATAATACTTTAAAAATGATTCACTTGAATGCGTCTTTATATGAGACCCATTCCAAGGCAATACTAACTCTGCAGGATTTTCACTGTGTTTTGTCATATTATAAAATCTATCGTTTTGTATACTAAATAAAGAACAAAAAGCATAACGCAGCGAGTTTATTTTTGCAACCCAAACTGCCTTAAGTTTTCTGATAAATTGGCTCTTTTACCCCATTTAATCCAGGTTTTTTATATCTATTCAAAAGAAATGGCGGAAGACCACAAATAACAATACCCAAAATCAAGATGGCTTCATATTGAAATACATTCCCCACAGACACCTGCGAAGGCGGTAAAAACCCTAAAATAATGGCGAGAAGGCAAGTCATGATTCCAACGCCACAAACCGTCCAGATACCGAATTTTCCGCCCGGAATGCGATAGGCGCGCTTCACATTGCCATGTTTGTAGCGTAAACGAATGGCTGCCGCAAATAATAAAATATAAAAAATTAATGCCAGTTGCGCCGTTAAGTTGGATAACACCCAATAAGAACTATTCACACTCGGCATAACAAAGAACACCATACAAAGCACCGTCACAATAATACCCTGCAACAGCAAAATGCCAATGGGCATATCATTTTTATTTCGACGAACAAAGATCGCAGGTAATTTATTATCTTCTCCCGCAATTAACATGCCGCGCGCAGGACCTAAAATCCAGGTCGAAGCGCTTCCCATGCTACCCAAAATAATGAGAAGTGCAATGATCGGAATACACCAACTCATGTGATACGCATTAAAGAAAATGCCGAATGCATCAATAAGACCAGAAACTAGCGTTAATTCATTTTTCGGAACCACAATGGTAATGGCAAGACACGCAAAGACGAGAGTTGCCATAATAATCAAACCAGAAATGATTAAGGCACGTGGAAAATCGCGATTCGGATTTTTGACATCTCCTGCGTGTACGGCAGACATCTCAATTCCCATTAAACCAAATAAAATATTGGTTAAAAAAGCAAGATCATGTGCACTCGTAATATTGGGGAAAAAATCTTTTGCGGTAAATTGAATATGGCTCGGTTTATCTAGATAAATCCAGACAAATCCCAAAACCGCAATAAAGATCATTGGTAAAATGGTTCCAATAATTGCGCCAATGACACTCAATACACTGGATGCTTTAAGTCCTAAACAATTGAGAATCGTCACACTCCAAAACGCAGTGAGTATGACCGTTAACATAAAATATTTATTTTCAACTAATGAAGGGTCTATTAAATAGGCGACAATCCCTGCAACAAACGTAAAAATAGTCGGGTACCACACCACGTTATAAATCCATTGTAACCAAATCGTTAAAAAGCCAAGACGCAATCCGAAAGCTTCTCGCACCCACACATAAACACCACCTGCGGTTGGCCATCCGGTTGCGAGTTCTGCGGTCACTAAAATCGTAGGAATAAAAAATAAAATCGCCCCGAGAATATAAAAAAAGACAAGTGCAAAACCATATTCTGCACCTGCCGTTAAACTACGGAGATTATCAATCGCGATCACATTAATCATGACCAGCGTAAAAACACTGAGTGCCTTGCCTTTCGATAATTCTAATTTCATATACTCGCTCGTCTTATTTTTTATATTTCAAAAGTCGGTTGTAGATAAGATCATAACCACCCTCGCCCATCATTAAAGAACGCGCCACACGTCCAATGGTGGTAACGCTGATTTTCGTTTCTGCACTAATTTGCCGATATGAAACGCCTGCTTTAATTAATGCGACCAAACGAAATCGATCTGCCATGGCTTCCAACTCGCGGGGCGTGCAAAGATCTTCAAAAAATTTTAATGCTTCGTCTTTTGTTTTAATTAAAGCAATCGCTTCATATAAATCTTCCCGCAAAGCATCATCTTTATCACGGAAATTTCTGTTTACTTTCATTAAGTTAACCCCGCACTACTGTATTAGCGCGCTAATACGATGGAACAGTTTAACAAAATGTGGGCAGGGCTGTCAACTTGTAAGGGATTGTGCCGGGCTATAAACCCTCACCCCTACCCCTCTCCCGCAAGCGGTAGAGGGGATGACTAATGGAGAATTCCCCTCTCCCGGAGCGCTTTTCGGGAGGGGAGAGGGGTTAGGGGTGAGGGTGCTTACGATCTGCGCCTTATCTAAAATAACGCTTGGATGAGAGTGCCTACCCACCTCCGATGTTAACAATTTTTTATAAGATCCATTTAAAGATTTACGATCTTGCGATGGGGGCCGCCTTAATTCACGACAAAATGAAAAGCAGCAGAATATCCGAGAAAAAAATCCTCGAATACCATTCCACATGCTACGAAAAAAAGAAAGAAAACTACGTTTTCTCGAGGGAGATGGCTCGTATAGTGGAAAATCTTCTTCGATTAACTTTTGAGGCTTTTCAGGCTTTGATTCATATTTAGATTCATATTTACTTTCAGAAAAATCAGCAAGAAATTTTTTAATATTATTTAAAATATCTAACTCAGAAAAAATTTGTGATAAAAAACTTTCAATTCTATTTCTATTTTCTTCTTTTTGAATCGCACCAAGATCTCTCGAAATTTTATTTTTAATAGCATACAACTCACCTTCTAAATCTTTAATTTTATGAAAAGCATTCGTATCATGAATATTCACTTTTTGAAAATCATCCGAAATCTTTTTAGTTTGAACAGTAAAAATTTTTTTAAATCCATCATTCCAAGCATGGTCTAATTCTCTTCTATGCAATTCTTTAAAACATAAGGGATCAATATCTTCCACATCCACTTCGATGCGAATAGGTAAAAGAAAATTATTTTTCTCTTTTTCCTGCGCGGTACGCGCCTCCAATTCCCATTTTTTTAATTCTTCATGACTTTTGCTTTTTTCATATAATGCTTTAGTAAATGCACTTGCAATTTCTACAAATTCATTTTCAACAATCGTATTAAACTGGGGGACATCCTGCTGAATAACTTCATAAGGTTCTTTCATATGCCTCATGACTTGCAATGATTTTGATTCATGGGCGAAATGGCTCGTCATTTTTTTTAAATCATCATAAATTTTAGAAACTGCGAGATCGACTACACTTGGCCATATCAACTTATACGCCCATTCATAATAAGTATCCGATTGATAATATGTTTGAATATTTGCAATTAAAACATTTAAGTTTTGTTCCAATTTATCTGTTTCTTTTTTTATTTCACATATTTTTAAATAACTAATATTCTTTTCTTGAATTCTGCGATATTTTTCTATGATGTTTTGATGAAGAGGATTTTTTGACTCCAAAAATTCTTTTAAATAATAGACATCCACCTTATAGTCATTTTTTTTTCCTAATTTGTCATTAATTTTTTCTAGTCTTTTTAAGCTTGAAATGGTTTGTTTTTTTAAAAAAGCCTCGGAAACCTTTCGGACTTCTTCTTTTAATACCACCAAACGATTCGTTAAAATATCGACATTTTTTTTGTAATTTAGCACTAATTCGGAATTATCCACCATCCATTCGAAATAATTTTCTTCTTGAATCAACGCTTGAAATACTTTCTCTTCGTCTTGATCAAGGTGCAAATCAATAATTTGATAATTCTTATGTGTTTTTCTAAGTAAATTATTAAAAATGGTGACATCTTTTTTGATCTCTTGCACGCGCTTTATTAAACGTTCCCGCTCAATTTCTTCCTCCTTTTGAATTTTATCTTTGGTTTTATATAAAATTTCTTCCTCTTTTTTTTCAACCATCACATCCGATAATTTAAGTGAATACCAGTCTAATACATAGCCCAATACTTTACAAAACGAGGTATTTTCTTCAAATGTCTCGTTAACCTTACTTTTAAGATGTGAAATAAGCTCCGAAATTTCTTCATCTGTATCAAAATCGAAATTTATCAATTCTTTTTGTATCATTGCATTAAAGATAAGTAATTTTTTATGCCATATCGTAGGTGTTTTATCATCACTTGGAAAATACGCTAGAATATTTTTTTGGGCATTTTGAATATCATTTTTGAACTTAACTACTGACCGATGATTCTCATCATAGCTTCGCATAAAGTCATCCTTTTTTACAGAAACTTCAACGATGATTTGTTTGACTTACATTTTTTATGACTGGACTTTCTTGATTGTGATGGTGCGCTCCTTTTTTTCTAAAAAATGGTGTGTTTGATTTAGTAACTGGCATCTCGACCGTAAGTTCTTTTATGGAAGGTCTTAAGGAAAAATCATTATCTCTCGTTTTATCTGGAGGTATGCATACGCATTTTGCCCGACATTCTAATGATATAGTACTAAACAAACTAAATGAAAAAGTCGTTGTCACTATCGCAGAAAATACCGAAGGACCCCCTATCATGAGAATGAAGGCGCCAAACGTTAAACCTGCAATAGCACCCCACATGGTAAAGCATAATGCAAGCACCGCGAGAGTGAGCAATGAAGCAAGGAGAATTCTTTTCCATGGTTTATCTACCAAAAATTTATATTTATTATTATTTGCAGATAAAATAGGTTGAATCGATATTGAATTTACAAACGAAAATGGTGCGTGTGGTTTCGAATCTTCCGTTGGATAATTTTTAAATTCTTCTTCAAATTTTTTTAATTTTTTTGCAACAACAAAAATGGCTCGCATGATTTCATTTTTTTGTTCTCCGGAATACTTCTCTTCTTCAATCTCTTTTCTTTTTAATTTCAAAAATATTTCTAGGCTTTTTCTATTTTCTGGTAATATAAACCATTCTCTCCAAGCCTTTTTTAATTCTAATTTTTTATTTTCAAATAATACATTTTTAGGAGGAATGATTTCTGGGATATTAGTCAAATATAATAATAATTCTTTTCTTTTTCGCTGAATGGATTCCTCATAATATTTTTGTTTTTCATCAATGGTTAATATTTCTTGAAAGCGAGCAGATAATTTTTTTTCTAAATCATCGTTTCTTTCTTTTAATTGTGGCAATATTTCAGAGAATTTTTGGATCTCTAATGGTACATTCTCAAAGTTCGTTTTTAATAATCTTGATTTTTCGATGAATTTTTGACACTCCTCAAAAATTCCTGTCATATCATAACCTAAAAATTTAGAAAAATTCCCCAAGATTTTTTTATATGCTTCAACCTCAACTTTATATTCATTTAATGTTAATCTTAAACGATTGGTCGCTAATATAAATACTTGAATATAATGATTCATCGCGACGTACTGATGGTAAATTAATTTGTACTCAACATTTTGCAGCAAATCAATTTCTGGATATATTTTCTTTTGCGTGCGAACCGTATCAATTAATTCTGTGACATAATGCATATTACTTTGCAATATTTGCGTTTTTTTTTGGTGAAGTTCTTCTTGACTTTCTTTACATTTTTTACGATATTTTAATTGATTCATTTCTTCCAACATTAAAACTTGCAGCTTTTCATTATTGGATAATTTATTATTTTGGAAGTCAGTAGGATAATAACTTTCGACTGGGGCTTGATTAAATTGTTTGACTTGTTTTTGTAAGAGTAATAAATCACCTTGCAATGCATGTTTTAGTCTTTCGTCTAAATTATTAAAAATATAATTTTCGAGCTTCAGCTGATATTTACTCAAAACATCTTGCACGATATTGTCTACGTTAATTTTTTTTTCGTCATCTCTATTCAATTGTAGAAATTGACGATTCATGAATGTAATTCTTCGAGTAAACATTTCTAAAAAATACATCTGATAAATCAATAATAGTATTTTATAAGTAGTAAAAAATTCTTTTTCTAAATTTTCTTTATTTTTTTCCCAATGAGAAATAGATTCAGAAAAATCCTTATCGATTTCCGTCGGACATTTATAATCTTCAAATTTATTTAAAAATATTTTAACCGTTTTTTCATGGAACCTTTTGATATAATCACATTCGTCTTTATAATTTCGCCATATATTTTCAAATTTATGTTTAAGCTCTAGGATGGTTTTCTTAAGGACTGCTCCAACATCGTAAGTGCCTATGCTATTTTCATTGTGAGCTTTTACGGTTGAAAACATGTACATCTCCTTATGATTCAAAACAAAAATACCATTTTTTTGTTGCCTACATTTTTTGATGTTATAATAAAATTCACACAGAAGGAAACATCTAATGAATTTACGCACAATCATTTTTGTCTTTTTATGTTTTTTTACTTACCAAGCTTTTGCGGAAGATAAAGCGGCAAAAGAAGATACCACCCCACCCCCAATGGAAGGCCCACTTACGATTGAGCAAATTCCGCCCATCGCTTCATTGCCACAAGGCGAATTACCAAAAACTTCTTAGTTTTTTTCTAATATTTTTCGAATGACAAAACGCGGTCGCTTACGAACTTCAAGATAAATGCGACCGATATATTCACCAATAATTCCCAGCCCAAATAAAAAAATTCCGAGAACAAAAAATATCATCGCATGGAAAATCATGGGTGAACGTAAAACACTTAAAAGAATAATAGACAAAAAACTAATGGAAATAACAAATAAACTCAATAAAGTATAAATTTGTAATGGAAATAACGAAAATCCCGTGACTAAATCAAAATTATAACGTATTAAACCAAAAAAATTATAATTTGATTTCCCTGCAAAACGAGGCTCGTGTGCAACCGGAATTTCTGTTGGATGGGCCGCATAACTTAATGCCAATGCGGGGATGAAAGTATTCGCTTCGCCAGTAGATGCCATCAAATCTACAATGTGACGACGATATGCGCGTAACATACAACCTTCATCTATCATTTTAATTTTTGGAATCATCCAGCCACGAATTTTATTATGGATCTTAGAAATCATTCTTCGAAACCATGAATCTTGTCTATTTTCACGATGCGTATTCACCACATCATGACCTTGCTCCATTGCGATGATTAACTTTGCAATTTCTTCGGGAGGGTTTTGTAAATCGGCATCGAGTGTGATAACAATTTCGCCTCGCACCCGCTCAAAAGCAGCCATGATTGCCATGTGCTGGCCAAAATTAGAGCCGAACTCAATGACACGAATCTGATCGGGTTTACGAACGTGCAGATCATACAAAATTTCACTCGATCGATCTCGACTTCCATCATTCGTAAAAATAATTTCATAACTTTTACCGATGCGATCTAAGGTAAGCGTGAGGCGGCGATATAATTCTTCTAGATTTTTTTCTTCATTAAAAACGGGAATGACAATACTCAAATACGGATTTATTTTTTCCATATAATATCCTGTGTTATACTGGGGTTTATTATGAATTTAAAAAAAATAAACGCAATCTTTACTCGTTTTAAACGAGAGAATCCTAACCCCACCACGGAGTTGCAATATCATTCGCACTTTGAATTATTGATAGCAGTGATGCTATCTGCACAAGCGACTGATAAATCGGTTAACAAAGCCACAGAAAAATTGTTCCCTATTGCCAATACACCAGAAAAAATTCTTGCACTGGGCGAAAAAAAATTACAAGACCACGTCAAAAGTATCGGTTTATATAAAACCAAAACGACGAATATCCTCAAAACCTGTCAAATCTTAATCGATAAGTATCACTCTAAAGTCCCGCACGATCGCGAAGCCTTAGAATCTCTACCAGGGGTTGGCAGAAAAACTGCGAATGTTATTTTAAATACTTGTTTTCATGAACCTGTGATGGCGGTAGATACGCATATTTTTCGTGTAGCACGTCGGATTGGACTTTCTAAGGGAACCACTCCCCTTGCGGTAGAAAAAGACCTCATCAAAGTTATTCCAGAAAAATTTTTGCTGAATGCACACCATTGGTTAATTTTGCATGGACGTTATGTTTGTGTTGCACGCAAACCGAAGTGTCCGGAGTGCTTGATTAAGGATTTGTGTGAGTTTAAGGATAAAACAAAGGTTTAGTGCCAACTCCATCGTCCCCATTCTTCTACCCGTCGTCCCGCGGCTTGTCCGCGGGATCCAGAGCGGCATTGAGGGCCTTCTGGATCCCGCGGACAAGCCGCGGGACGACGGTGTTTTTTAGAAGTAATAATCAAACTGCAACGTCACCACATTCGCGAATTTGCCAGTACCTGTCGGGCCTTCAATACCAGAACCGGTTGAGGTATCACCATCATGGTAATCATAATCGCGACGAAACTCTAAAGATTGCAAAGTATTTTTCCAGAAGGATCGGTTAATGACGACAGAATAACGCTTAGCGGGTAAGCCAATCGCAAGCGAATCACGGCTGGATTGATAACTCACGCTGACAGAAGTCGGATTCACAAACCACGGAATATTATAAACCCCTTCAATATTCATGGCATCAGGTCGTGCACCTGCATCATTTAATGTTAAATCTTCCGGTGAAAAATGCGTTGAAGCAGTAATGTATTCCGCAATTAATTGGAAATTACCCAGTGAAAGTTTTAAATTGACATCATAAGCAGGAACACGATGCACTAATTGCTCATCACCCGTATTTTCTTGTTCAACTAAATCGGTATCTGGATTGGTAAAGGTTTCCGTAGGACCGCCAAAACCGCCAAATAATGGGAAAGGTCTCGCATTGTTATTACCCGTGAATTGCATACCTGCAGAATCTGCGAGATTCGCAATCACGCCGCCACCAAAGGTGGTCGACCAAGGCGTTTTACCCGTCCCTTTTAAGGTATAAGCTAAATTGATACCACCATTATTGACGTGACTGGTAGCGGATGCATGGCTTGGACCATTAAAAATATAACCGGTTGCCAGCAAGGAATTTGGCGTTTGTTGTTGATAACCTACAACAAAAACACGCGCAGGCGTTCTCGCTAAGATTTTTTGCAAGGGACTACTTACCAATGTCGTAGAATAAACCCCGAACGGAACGAACATTTGACCAAAGCTTGAATAAAATCCTGTTTTTTCAAAATCCCCTATAACAACAAACGCTTTATTCACAAACACTCGAGAATTAAACATACGATCATTCGAGCTAAAAGAACCCGTTTCCGTACCGATATTGTTGTCATAAGAAAGTTCAATAAAACCGGAGGTCCAAGTACTTGGTCCTAACACATATGCATCAATGTTGACACTCGTGAGATCAATGTCACTATGATTTGCGGCACCACCCCCATCACGATACAAAGCCTGACCTTCCACTAATCCGCTCAACAAAATATGTGAGCCAAGAGATTCCGCTGGACGTCCCATCGCTCTTAAACGTTGATCCACGTTAAGATCAATTTGTAACAATGTCACATCTTCGTTCACGCTGGGACTGTTAACAATTAAGTTTCCACCAGAAAATTCTAAAGGAATACCGATGTAAGGTCCGCTTGATACAAATGATTGTCCCGGTACATCTAAATCAACCGGTAAATAAAGTGGTCCAGTCGTTGGTAAATCAGTGGTGCCTTCAATTTGTGAGTTACCTGCAGCAATTGAGGTAGGATTTGCCATTGATGTAGGGTTTGATTTATTCGCAACTTTTTTAGATATTTCAGTTGTAGAAATAGATTTTGATTGATTTTTTAATAATGCCACTTGTTTTTGTAGCTCTGCGACACTGGATTGCAATGCTGCAATTTTTGCAGCCTCACTATCCGTTGCTGCAAAACTTTGCGAACAAAAACCAAATAAAATGACACTCAATACCAACGGGGTCAATTGAGACTTCATACACACGCCTTAAAATTATTCATCGGGAGTTTTAACTGGATTGCAGACATTATCAAAGATTAAATTTAAGCTCAAGAAAATATATGATATATTTTAAAAAATGTACCAGGGATCCTTGCAAATGGATATGCATGGTTTTACGATGCTTGAAATGGTTATTGTCATCGTCATTTTAGGAATTATGGCAGCAATGGCCATTCCTTTATGGCCGGGATCATCCATCAACATAGGCGCAGGCGCCGATCAACTTGCGGCTGATTTACTTTATACCCAATCACTCGCTATCACTTCGGGTCAACGTTATTTTTGGATTATGACCGGCACCACCACTTATCAAATTCGTAATAGTGCCGGTACTGCGATTACATATCCTGGAACTGGTTCTACGACGATTAATTTAAACGCTGGAACCTCCTTTAGCACACTGACCAATTTACCGAGCAGCTTGGTTCTCTTCGATGGCAAAGGCCAACCCTACACCACATCCGTAATAACAGGCGGGACTAGACTTGCGGCGTCTGCCACCATCCGAATTATCGCAGGCGGTATTACGAAATCCGTTATCATTTATCCCAACACAGGTTATGTGGTAGTCCAATGAAAAAATTTATATTAGGTTTTACGTTTATTGAATTAGTTATTTTTATCGTGGTATCAAGCATTATTGCTGTGACGATTTTCAAAGCAAGCACGACCTCTCTTTTAGGTTCCGGGGGCACCTCTGATCAAATTACCGCAAATAATATAGCCCAGCAATGCATGGATTACATGTTAGGTAACCGAAGGCTTAATGGTTATACCACCTACTCCTGTCCGAGCACTCCTGGAGGAAGTTTATGTACGACGCAAGCAGGATTTACTCTCACTAACAGTGTGACATGTACCACACTTGGTTCAGATACCAATTTTAAAACGTTAACGGTAGTCGTCTCAGGAAACGGTAACGCGACCCTCAACACTTTAATTGCGAACTATTAATATGAAAAAATATTTTGGTTTTTCATTGATCGAACTTGTGTTAGTCATTGTTGTGATTGGCATTGTCGTGTCAGCAAGTTCGAGATCGATCATGGAAGGCTTAAATAGTTTTGTTTCTGCGCAAAGTTTTTATAAATTAGATTGGCAAGCGAACATGGCGCTTGAAGAAATCACGAGAGAAGCACGTACTATTCCAACTCCCGCGAGTATTACGACTGCGACTGCCTCTCAATTTACTTTTGTAGATAGTACCAATACGACGATGAGCTATACCATCAGTGGGGGAAATATTCTAGAAAATGGCGTAATACTGGCTACCAATGCGACCAGTTTAGCTTTTACTTATTACACTAGACTCGGTGCATCAACTGCTACCCTTTCAGCGATTCGATTTGTAAAAATCAGTATAACACTCACCTCTGGCACAAATACTTATACTTATACCACGACGGTTAATTTACAGGATCTACCTTAAGGATACTTTATGCGATTAAGAGGACAAAAAGGCTATCTCACCGTTGTCGTTGCCATACTAATACTGTCCGTTGCATTTTCAAGTCTTGTTATTTCGCATATTTATTCCAATAAAAGTTTAAGTGTCGCGAATTCCCTTTTATCCATGCAAGCTTATTATATTGCAGAATCGGGCTTAGAACGTGCGGTATATGATATTACCGTTAATAATTTAACTTGTGTATCCATTACTGGGGCCGCAAATTATACCAACTATACTTTTCCGAATGCCGCAGGCCCTTTTACGGTCACGGGCGTCGCAACGCAAAGCGCATCGACTCTGAGCGCAGCACTAACCAATGTAGCCACTTCTCTCACTCTCGTAAATAGCGCGGGATTTGCGGCCCTTGGAACGGTTTTAATTGATAATGAACTGATGAACTATACGTCTAATAGCGCAAATACCTTGTCAGGATTAATGAGGGGGGTTGGAGGAACTACCGCTTCCGCGCACGCATTAAACGCATCCGTCGCTCAAGATCAATGCTTGTTAACCTCTAGCGGTGGCGTACCCTCCCTCACTTCCCCACTCGCCAAAAGAGAACTCGTCGAAATTTTACAAGGAAGTAGTTTTTCGCTAGGACAATCAGGATCGGGTGCAGGAACGGGTTCCGGATCTGGTAGTGGCACTAGCATTGGTGTTTATCAAGCAGGTTTAATCGTAGGTGGAACTGCCTCCATTGGTAGTGGTGGTGTCATCACCAATGGAAGTGTTACCTCATCTAGCGCTAACTTTCCGGGGTCTACGATTATTGCTGCAGGGGGCGTGGTATTAAACGGTACTGCGGAAACTCAAGTATCCAATGGTTCCGGTACATTGGTCAATAGCTCCACTTCAAGCGCCTTACAAGCCGATATCTCTCAAAATAATGCTTTGGCTAATTCTGCGACGTTATGGAATCAATTTTTTAATCAATCCAAAGCAACCGTGCAAGCGAGTGCCAATCAAACCTATACCAGCGCAAATATTAATGGCGCAACAGGGCAACTCATTTGGGCATCTAGCTTAACTTTAAGTGGTTCAACCACGATCGGTAGTCCAACCGCGCCAGTCATTTTAATTGTGAATGGTAATATTAATACCAGCTCGAATTTTACGCTCTATGGATTTTTATATATCACGGGATCCGCTGCTTTCAATGCTGTCACTACGATTAATGGCGCCCTCGTGATGGAAGGACCATTAAACACCAATGGTTCGGTCACGATTAATTTAAGTCCGAGTGCGCTTAATCTCGCAAGTAAATTAGCATCCACCACATTTAATACGTATAGCTTTGTACCGACTTATTTGCAAGAATCATTTGCTTGAGAGTCAAGGGTCCGATAGACTTATCCGTTACACTAGAAAAGCAACGCCCGTGTGTACATGAACTGCGAATTTTTTTTCAAAAATGCATATGTTAAAGATAGTCTTGCAATACTTGCAGGATGTATTCTTACATTTGCTTTTGCACCATTTTCATTTTATTTATTGGCAGTCATTTCGCCTGCCTGCTTACTCATTTTATTAAAAAACCTCACCCCTAAACGCGCATTTTTTCGTGCGTGGGCTTACGGTCTTGGTTTTTTTGGCGGAAGTGTTTACTGGGTATATATCAGCATTCACTTTTACGGTAATACCTCGCCGCTACTCGCGGGTTTTATTACCAGTGTCTTTATTGCTTTTTTGGCTATTTTTCCTGGTCTGACTGGGTACTTTTTCAACCGATATTTTTCTAAAAACGATACTTACGCCTACATTTTTGCATTTCCTGCCATTTGGGTCATTGTAGAATGGATTCGTAGCAATATATTCACAGGATTTCCCTGGGTCTTGCTCGGGACAAGTCAGGTTCATTCTCCAATAGCCGGTTTCGCACCCATTGCCGGTGTCTATGCTGTTTCTCTTTTAGTGCTCGTAACGGCTGGGTTATGCGTCGATCTCCTTTATCATCGTCGCTTACGCAATATTTTTTTCATTTTCCTCATATGGGGACTTGGGTTTGGCTTACAATTTATTGCTTGGACAAAACCTGTCGGCGCGCCTGTCCAGGTAAGTTTAATTCAAGGCAATATTCCTCAAGATATTCATTGGTCTTATGAATCGTTAATTCCAACATTAAAGCGCTACCAACAACTGACAGACCAACATTGGGATAGCAAAATTATTATTTGGCCTGAAAACGCGATCCCGATTCCTTTACAAAATGCGACAAACTTTATCGATTTCATGACAGAAAATGCAGCAAAACACCAAGCCACTATCATTGCTGGTATTCCGGTAAAACATGAAACAGACGACACCTACTATAATGCTATTATTACTTTCGGCAATGATTCTGGTTTTTACTTAAAACATCGACTCGTGCCATTTGGCGAATACACTCCTTTTGTTGGATTATTGAAGGGTGTGCTGGATCGCTTTCAAATCCCCATGTCCAATATGGTACCGGGTGTTGGTATACCCAAACCTTTAATTGCACATGGCTTAAAAATCGCGCCTTTCATTTGTTATGAAATTGCTTTTCCTGAACAAGTGTTACAAAGAGATGGTGACATCGATATGCTGTTAACTGTCAGCAATGATGCGTGGTTCGGTCAATCCATCGCGCTTGCACAACATTTAGAAATGGCGCAAATGCGCGCGCTCGAAATGGGTCGTCCCGTTTTATTTGTATCCAATACCGGCATCACTGCCATCATTCGACCAAATGGAAAAATACAAAGCGAAGCCCCACCCGACCAAATTTACGTACTGACGGACAAAGTACAAACTGTCAATGGCAAAACCCCTTGGCAAAGATATGGAATGGATCCCGCCTGGATAATGATCATCCTATTTTTATTTTATGCCATTACATCACAACGAAAAAAGAAAAGTGAGTGAACACTATGGAAGAACAGTACAATCCACAAAAAATTGAAGAAAATACTCAGCGTTATTGGGATGAACATAATAGCTTCCAAGCAACCGAAGCCGTCAATAAAGAAAAGTTTTATTGTCTTACCATGTTTCCTTACCCAAGCGGTCATCTCCATATGGGGCATGCGAGAAATTACACGATCGGCGACGTCATCAGTCGCTATCAACGCATGTTAGGTAAAAATGTTTTACAACCGATGGGATGGGATGCTTTTGGATTACCTGCAGAAAATGCCGCGATAAAACATCAAATTCCGCCGGCGGAATGGACTTATAAAAATATTGATTTCATGCGCCAACAAATGAAACGTTTGGGCTTCGGCTACGATTGGAGTCGAGAAATTACGACGTGTCATCCTAAATATTATCGTTGGGAACAATGGTTTTTTTTAAAAGCATTAGAAAAAGGCTTAGTTTATAAAAAAAATTCTGAAGTGAACTGGGATCCTGTTGATCAAACCGTACTTGCGAATGAACAAGTCATCAATGGCCGTGGCTGGCGATCGAATGCATTGGTCGAACGTCGAGAAATTCCGCAGTGGTTTTTTAAAATCACCGATTATGCCGAAGAATTATTGCAAGATATCGATCAATTGACTGGCTGGCCTGAACAAGTTCGAACGATACAACGCAACTGGATTGGCAAATCCATTGGCGCCGAAGTGAAATTTACGATTGAAAATACCGATGAAAAATTATCGATTTATACGACAAGACCGGATACTTTATTTGGCGTCACTTATCTGAGTCTCGCGCCGCAGCATCCTTTAGTCAAAAATATTGCGCAACATAATCCTGACATCGCGCAATTTTTAAATGAATGCAAAAATATCAAAGTCGCAGAAGCCGAAGTTGCCACGATGGAAAAAAAGGGTTTGCCATTAGGTATTTTTGCGATTCACCCTTTAACGGAAGAAAAAATTCCATTATGGGTTGCGAATTTTGTGTTGATGGATTACGGATCCGGTGCGGTCATGGCGGTTCCCGCACATGATCAACGTGATTTTGAGTTTGCGACAAAATATCATTTGCCAATTAAACAAGTGATCCTTCCTGAAAATCAAACCGTATGGGATTTTAAAAACGGCGCGATGACATCCTATGGCGAACTCACTGATTCTGCACAATTCACAGGGTTGACATCGAAAGAAGCTATTCCGAATATCACCGAATTTTTAGAGAATCATGGTTTTGGCCACCAAAAAATCCACTATCGTTTACGAGATTGGAGTATCTCAAGACAACGTTATTGGGGCGCCCCCATTCCTATTATCAATTGTGAAAAATGCGGTCCAGTGCCGGTCAACGAAACCGATTTGCCAGTTATTTTACCGGAAAACATCGCACCCACAGGCGCGGGGTCGCCTTTAAAAAACGATCCGGATTTTTTAAATACCACGTGCCCTCAGTGTCACTCGCCTGCGGAAAGAGAAACCGATACTTTCGATACTTTTGTGGAATCCTCATGGTATTACGCACGTTTCGCCTGCAAAAAGCAGGATAATATGATGCTGGATGGTCGTGCAAATTATTGGGTCCCTGTCGATCAATATGTTGGCGGTATTGAACATGCGGTCATGCATTTACTTTACGCGCGTTTTTTCCATAAAGTGATGCGTGATATGGGGTTATTGAATTCTGATGAACCTTTTACTAAATTGCTCAATCAAGGACATGTCTTAAATCAAGGCATTAAAATGTCAAAATCAAAAGGAAACATTGTCGACCCGAATGAGCTAATTCAACGTTATGGCGCGGATACCGTACGTCTTTTTATGATTTTTGCAGCGCCGCCTGAACAGAGCTTAGAATGGTCTGATACAGGTGCGGAAGGTGCTTATCGGTTTTTAAAAAAATTATGGGCATTTGGCTTTAAACAACGCGAAACCATCGTTAAACAAAATCATGGATTACAAACCACGACTATCGACTGGAATCAAGTATCCTCTGATGATCGCGAGCCGCTCCGACAAATTTATGAAATTTTAGATCTCGCGAAATTTGATTATGAACGTTCACAACTAAATACTATTGTTTCAGGGTGTATGAAACTTTTAAATATTTTAACGAAAGTAGCAGAACTTCCTATCAATGAGGTGAATCAATATATTATTTGGAAAGGCACCAGTATTTTATTACGTTTATTGTCGCCGATTGCGCCGCATATTACGCATCAACTGTGGCATGATTTACATTATAAAGACACATTGCAAAATGCGACTTTTCCAAAAGTGAATAATGCCGCGCTGAAAATTGATCAAATTCAATTGGTCGTACAAATCAACGGAAAATTACGTACGCACATTAAGGTACCAACATCCGCTTCCGAAAAAATTATCCAACAGATTGCAACAGAAGACCAAAAAGTCCAACAAGCCATTGCTGATAAAATGATTAAAAAAATTATTACGGTCCCAGGAAGATTAGTGAATATTGTTACAGGGGAAAAATAGATGATAAAACGGTGCTTGATAGTTATTTTTTTTCTGACTTTAATGAGTTGTGGCTATCATTTCCGTGGAAAACTGAATCTTGCGCCGCCCTTATATCATCTCTATATCAGCACGAAGGACCCTTACGGTCCTTTAACACGCAATTTACGAGAATACTTAAAAATCTCTGGCGTACATTTAACAGAAAATAAAGAGAGCGCCATTACCGTGCTTTCTATTCAGAGCGAAACCACATCCCAACAATTATTGGGTATCAGTGGTACGCAACAAACGCGTCAATATAATCTTGTTTTAACCGTCGCTTTTAGTGTCGAAAATAAAGACGGTAAAACATTAGTCCCAACACAAGTGTTACGACAAACGCGCACGCTTACCATTCAAGCGGACCAAATACTTGCCGGCAGCAATGAAGCGAATTTATTATATAATCAAATGCGTTCTGCCATCGTATACGATATTTTGAACCGACTCGCATCCAAAGATATCAGCGCATTATTAATCGCAGAGAAACCATGAAAATTTCTCATCAACAATTAAGCGCACATTTAACAAAAGAGTTAAAGGATTGTTATTTTATTTGTTCGGATGATATTTTACTTGTCGCAGAGGCTGCGGAAACCATTCGAAAAGCCGCTTATTCGAAGGGCTTTTCTGAACGTGTGAGCGAAACCATTGAGTCAAATGCAGATTTTGAAAAAATTTTATATTCCGATACGCATAGCCTTTCTTTATTCGATAATAAAAAAATCATTGAACTAAACTTTCATTCGATTACATTAAAAAGTGCGCATGGAAAAATTTTAGAAGCGTACCTTAAAAAACCTGTCGACAATGTTTTATTAATCGTACGTACCAATAAATTAGATGCGACGATAGAAAAAAGCGCTTGGTATAAATCCATCGAAGCGAACAGCGTAGTCATTACCATTTGGCCTATTACGGCAGAACAATTACCCGCATGGATCACTGAGCGCGCTAAAAAAAATGGTTTGCAAATCACCCCTGGCGCCGCTCTTGCTCTGAGTATATTAGTCGAAGGAAATTTATTTGCAGCGTCGCAAGAAATTGAAAAGCTAGGCTTACTCGCGGTGAATGGTGTCATTGATGAAACACTGATCGATAATATTGCGACGGATAATGCGCAATATGATATTTTTCATTTCGTCGATAGCGCGTTTAGCGGTGATAAAGTACGCGCACTCCGTATTTTAAAAAATTTAAGTGCGAACATTGAGCCGACCTTAGTACTATGGGCCATGACGCGAGAGTTACGAACGCTTGCCACTATTTTTTCTGATACTGAAAAGGGCGAATCCATTAACACACTGTTTAATAAATTACGTGTTTTTGGCAAACGCAAAACCGCTCTCAGTACCTGCATGCAACGGCATTCGATAAAAAGTTGCTGGAATTTTTTAATGCAAAGTGCAAGTATTGATCGTATGATTAAAGGGGTCGAAGCGGGCAATGTGTGGGATGCTTTAGAAGACTTAAGTATGAGGATTGCATCGAGACCTCACTCTGTATAAAAATGGTATAATAAATTATGCATAACAAAACGATTGGTATTTTTGGCGGCACTTTCGATCCTATTCATTTCGGACATTTGCGGACTGCACTCGAAATTTACGAAGCGCTGCAGTTATCTGAAGTGCGATTTATTCCCAGTTTTCAACCGGTCCATCGTAAAATGCCGATTGCATCAGCAGAAGACCGTTTAAACATGGTAAAACTTGCCATTAAAAACGAACCGGCATTAAAAGTAGATGACTGTGAAATTAAACGGGGAGGCCCCTCGTATATGATTGATACGTTACGAAGCCTTGAACAGAAAGACCCCGATGCGGTTTTTATATTAATTTTAGGAATCGATGCTTTATTAAAATTTCCGACTTGGCATCGCTATGAAGAAATTTTATCAATGTGCTCGTTGGTGGTGGCGCATAGGCCTTTATATCAATTACCGCAAACCGGCATAGTTGCGGATTTATTGAAACAACATTTGAGCACCCAAACACCCACCAAGCCGGGCAAGATCATTCTATACCCCGTAACGGCATTAGAAATATCAGCGACTTATATTAGAAAGCAAATTGCAAATCATAAAAATCCTCGATTTTTACTCCCCCAAACTGTTTTCAAGTATATTGAACAACATGGTGTCTATACCCCGAATAAGTTATAATAGAGACATGTACATTACATAGGAACTACCGGATGCATACAGACCAGCTCAAAACCCTCGCAATAGAAGCTCTCGATGATCTAAAAGCCCTTGAATTAACCACCCTAGATGTACACGAACTTACCACCCTCACGGATGTTATGATTATCTGTACAGGGCGGTCGACTAGGCATGTGAAATCCTTGGCTGAAAATGTCGTAAAAAAAGCCAAAGAAAGCCATCTTCGTTACATCAAAATGGAAGGTGAAAAAGAGGGAGAGTGGGTAATCGTAGACCTTGCTGATGTCATTGTACACATCATGCTTCCACAAACACGAAGTTTTTATAAGTTAGAAGATCTTTGGGACCCCATTATTGAATTACGTGAGCCCGATGCGCGTTCGTCTTCTGGCCATCGGTAATAAACAACCCTCATGGGTAAGTACGGGTTTTCAAACGTATGCGAAACGCTTCCCCCCAACTTACCCATTTGAGTTTATCGAAATCCCCGCTGAAAAACGTGCCAATTTACCTATTGCGCGTATTCTTGAATTAGAAAGTGAAAAATTACTCGCGAAAATCAAACCCGATCATCACCTCATTGCGTTAGATGTGAAAGGTCAACAATGGTCGACGGAAATTTTTGCTGAAAAATTAAAAAAATTTCAAACGGAAGGTAAAAACATTGATTTAGTGATTGGTGGCGCCGATGGCTTATCCGAAAAAATTTTAAAAAAAGCGCACACCCGCTGGTCCCTCTCCCCTCTCACTTTTCCACATGGCCTCGTCCATATCATGGTCGTCGAACAACTCTATCGTGCTATTAGCATTTTGCAGAATCACCCTTATCATAGGGCAGATTGAAAAATAATTATTTATTTATAGAAGGAATAAGTGGTTTTGAAAATGAGACTTCAAAAATTGTTTCATATTTTTCAAGAAACTTAAATAATTTTTCATCAAGATCAGTCTTCGAAAAAAAAGAAAAAAACTGTTTATTATTTGATTTAATGATATTAGCTTCGTTTCTCACAGTCATAAAAAATTCAGATATTGCACGATTCATTTCTTTCTCATCAGGTAAGTCATCCAGGTCATAATATTTCGAACTTAAATTCTGAATATCCACAGCTAAAGTACCCGAAGGTTTATATTTTTCTAAAATTTCACGGAAGTTATTATTCATATCAACAAAAAGTTTATGTCGATACAAAGTATCAATGATTTCTTGATCTCCCCGGACAACGGCAAAATCAAATGCATTTATATTATCTAATGTTTTAGCATAAACATTAGTTTTGGAAGAATGCAGTAATATTTTAACTGCTTCAGCAGAACTAAAAAAAATTGCGGCGTGTAAAGGAGTAAATCCTTTTATTTTTTCATCACTACTTAGTTTTTTATCATGTAATAGCTCTAGAAATTCTTTCTCATGCCCAATTTTTTTTGCGTGTTCTAATAAAACTTGAGTGGAAGCTTTAATTCCACGATTTGGATCAGCGCCATAACAAGGAATTAATAGTTGTAGCATCCGAACACAATTATCTTGCGCCGCAAAATATAAAGGAGGAATGGTCTCATCCTTAGCGTCTTGTTTAAGAGATCCTTTTTCTCTTAATAATAACTTTGCAATATCAAAATGATTTAAATTACCAGCAACAAACAAAGGGCTTAATCCAAACTTAGTTTTAATGTTAATATCAGCGCCATTATTAACAAGAAATCTAACCATTGCAAAATCCCCGTTTTGAGCCGCAATGTAAAGTGGCGTAGCATTATAATTAGTAACACCATTAATATTTGCTCTCATATGTAAAAGTGCAGTCGCGGTTCTTCCATCACCCATTTTAGCAGCAGTATATAACCATGAATGATTAAAAGAATCTTTTGCAGTAATTTTTTCGTTAGTTATACGAAATAATTTCAGCCATTCTTCTTCCAAAAATAAATTATTTAAAGCTTTTGGTAATTTTTTGGAGTTTATATTAGAGGTTTTAATATTTGTGGTAAAAACCGTATAATCATTTGCTGAAAAAGTATCTTTGACAAGATATGCTAAATCTTTCGTATTTTTAATTTCAGTCTCCGCTAAAGAAGCCGGGAAAGTAACACGCCATCCTCGCTCCGGAATAAACTGTAATTCTATTTTTGAATCATCAGCCTTAACTAAATTTATAGCAACTACCTCATCAAGAGATGAAATATGTTTTCGTAACAAATCAAAATAATTCTTTAAATCATCTAACGAATAAATCCCAGAAAAAGTGTTTGGGGATTTGAACGCATGAGATTTAACAGGAGTTGCGTCTAACGCTTCACCATCTTGATTATCAAAAATAATTTTATATCTTCTAAGAACCGGAGAGTTTTCTCCTATAAACATTTTTGATTGTACTTTTTGAATTAAATTCATCATTGATCTAAATGCTTCGCGAGTTTTGCTCTCATCCTCTAATGCTGGTGTGATTTCCTTTGTAAGGAAAGCAGTCATGTCCGTATCAAGGGTTAATTCCCTTTTTAATTCTGCGATTGCCTCATTGAGATCATCTTTGAGTTTTTTTGGATGCCGCCATACCGCTAATAGATGCTTTATAGATTCATCAATGATTAATTTCGAATAATCAGGATGATCGCAAACTAATGCAGGATTTGCTCCAGCCTTTAATAAAGAAAGCACAATAGCAAAATCCCCATCTAAAGCCGCAACATATAGCCATGAATGATCAAAAGAATCTCTTGCTTCCGCTTTAGTGGAAGTTACATCAAATATCTTCAGCCATTTTTCTTCCAAAAATAAATTATTTAAAACTTTTGGTAATTTTTTGGAGTTTATATTAGAGGTGTTAATATTTGTGGTAAAAACCGCATAATCATTTGCTGAAAAAGTATTTTTAACAAGATTCGCTAAATCTTCCGTATTTTTAATCTCTGTCTCCGCTAAGGAAGCCGGAAAAATAATGCGCCAGCCTCGCTCCGGAATAAATTGTAATTTGATCTTTAAATCATTAGCGCTAATTAAATTTATAGCGACTGATTCACCAAGAGAGGAAATATGTTTTCTTAACAAATCAAAATAATTCTTTAAATCATCTAACGAATAAATCCCAGAAAAAGTGTTAAGAGATTTGAACGCATGAGATTTAACAGGCGTTGCGTCTAACGCTTCACTGTCTTGATTATCAAAAATAATTTTATATTTTCTAAGAATTGGAGAGCTTCCTCCTATAAACATTTTTGATTGTACTTTTTGAAGTAAATTCATCATTGATTTAAATACTTCGCTATTTTTGCTCTCATTTTCCAATGCCGGTATTATTTCCTTACTAAGGAAAGCGGTCATATCCTTATCATCTTTTAATTCCCGCTTTAATTCTGCTATTGCACCATTGAGATCATCTTTGAGTTTTTTTGGACGCTGGCATACTGCTAATAGATATTTTACAGATTCATCGAGTTTCGCATAATCAGGATGATCGTAAACTAACGCAGGATTTGCTCCAGCCTCTAATAATGAAATCACACTGGCATAATTGTTTAAACTTGCAGCCACGAATAAGGCCGTATGACCCGATGGAACCGCAGGCTCATCGATTGGTTTATATTGTAATTGTAATTTTTCTACAATGATTTTTAATAGAGAAGAATTCGGCAATTCTGCTGCACACATCAGAAGTGTTTTGCCTTTATAAAAAGGTTTGTGAAGATTCATTACTTTATTTGCATCATCTAACATCCGTTCAATGGCACCTTTTGGATTACTCTCCTTATAGTCAACTACCTTTTTATATAAATTTTGTAGCGTGCTTAGATAAAGAATAATTCTAGGATTTTTTTTAATACTATTTTGCGCATACCATAATGCATCATGTCCTTCTTCATCTTTTAAAGTAAAATCTGCACCATTTTCAATGAGTTTTTCTATCAATGCTGGAGAATTTCGTCTTGCTGCATACATTAAAACCGTGCTTGATAAACCCATTTTTTTAAATATCTCAGGAATTTTATTGAAATCAAAACTAAGGCCATTTTTTTTAGCATCTTCAAGAATTTCAAAAATAATTTGTTCATCAGACTCTTCTGGCCAAAATTCTCCAGGTTTTTGTTGTTCGGAATCAAATCCAGCAAAAATGTAGATATTTTGTAAGTAATTTTCTGCTAACTTAATTTTATTATGACGAAGATTCTTTTCCCAATCATCATTAAAAGCATAACTGTAACAACCCTCATAAGTATCCCTGTAATAATCCTCATAATTATATTGGCACCAATTATCTTTTTTAAGGATTGGTAAATGATGCTTATCAATATACTGATTAATTCCATCAGAAACTGCCTTCATTAACGCAATAAGAATGGGTTCTATCAGTGATCTTTCTATATTAAATGCTAATGTAAGCTTTCCCTTTATAAATTTATTTTCTTCAGCATCATAATCTAAATCATCACCACCTCTTATACTACCCAAATAAAGTGCATTTTTACCAACTGGATTTATTTTCATAATGGATTTGTTCATTGTACTTCGATTTAGAAATACAAATTTTCCAGTAGTAGGATCAAATGTACAAGATACTCCCAATTCATATATAGGCCTTTGTTTTAAAAGAGAACTCAGTGATTTATTTTTTATTTCGGCCTCTTCAATAACTGATGTTCTCGTTTGCTCATGGACAATCCCGGTTAGTTTTTTTTCAGCAATGGCAATATCAACCTTATAAAATTTTTTCAATTCATTGATAAAATTTTTACGATGTGAAGTTCGAGCTACTTTTTCAAAAGCACTAGGTAAAGATGGACGTACAAAACTATGATGAATACCTAACTTATTAGAGTTTTTATCTTTTTGAATTTTGGAATAAATGGCAAAACGAGGGAGATAAGTATAACCTTTAATTTCATTATTTGTATTAATTTCACCAGCTAGGTTTCGGAGATTTTTATCATCTCCTGCCTCAATGCCTTTTATTAATATTCTTATAAAATCTTCATGCAATTTAATATTAAGGCAGTCTTTTAAGTCGACACCCGTCTTGCCAGTTAGCCATAATTGGAGAGGGCCGGCGTCATATTCATCGTCACGATTAAATGACATAGCAAAATCCTCGTATTTTTTCTTCTAGTAACTATATTGTAGCATATGACCAATTTGTGCGCATTTTGACGACTGGCCTGATTGTTGTTTAGTGCGCGGTGCTTTTTCACTGCTTAAGCAGTAAATTGTAATAATTTTTTTATATTTGTTTAAAATATAATCCAAAATTCACAAAAATTACTGTTTTAGCAGTAAAAAAACATATAAAACAACTAAAAATTCCTAAAAATCCCTGGATTTGAAGGTTTTTTACTGCTATAACAGTAATATAAACCATGATGGATATAATGAATGGATACTAAGTTATTTGCCAAAACAGTGCGCTTTTTTCGAAAGCGCAGTGGGCTATCCCAAGAAAAACTCGCCAAACTTGCAGGTGTCGGTAAAACCGTTATCTTCGATATTGAGAAAGGCAAAGAAACCGTGAAGTTAAATACCCTTCTAAAAGTATTGGATATTTTAAATATCAAAATTGAATTGATAACGCCTTTTCCATTAGAAGAGGAAAAAAATATCTAAACTTTGAAGAAAGATGTCGGCGGTTGGGGTTAGAATAATTATTTTAAATTGTAAAAATCAAGCATTAAATGCACCAAGGCATGTCGTCAATTACCACCGCACCTAGTCTCTTATGACTCATGAAAAATCAAGCAGTGTAGCAATTAATGAATAAGCTATCCAATGTTACTACACTGCTAATCATCTCTTTTGAATAATTTGTTTCCTTAAAACCATTAGCAGAAATTAAAATTAAAAATATTTGTTTATTAGTACGTACAATTTTTTTAAAAACTTCTATTTTTTGTTTTAATTTATCGGCATATTGTTTATCAATTGTAAATGGTTTATCGGTATATTTAATTTCACATATCGAAATCGCGTCATCATTTCTATCAAATAACAAATCAATCTGAACCCCTTTTTCTGTTGTGTGCTTTCTAGGGACATATCGCCAAGGTGATGCCAGACTGGTTTCTTCTATATTTAAAGTTTTTCTGATTTGCGCAATATGCTTGTAACAAACATTTTCAAAGACATATCCCAGCCAGCCAAAATATCCCGGGGTATTAATAATATTTCTCCAATATTTTGTTGTTCTATTTTGTTTTAAATGACTTTTTATCGGCTCAATCCATTTTAAATAGAAATAACAATATTCATCACTAATTCTATAAAAAATACCTAATTTCTTATGCCCGAATGGAATAAAACTCGCAATAAATCCCGCATGCTCTAGATCTTCCAATCTTTTAGTTAATCGGCCGCCCCTTCCGGTTAATTTATTTTTTTCATCAATTTTACTTCTTTGAATACCATCTTTATAGTTACCAATTAGCGTAATGAGTTCTTTATATTGTTCAGCATGTTCAAATAATGATGAAAATACTTCATCAAATTCATCAAACAATATTCCTTCAGCATTAAAAAACAAATTATCAATATTTTGATCTATGGACTGGCTTTTTTTAAGTTGATTTAAATAAAAAGGAACTCCGCCCATAGCCATATACAATTTTATTGTTTGTTGGTAACTACACTGATATCCAATATGCTTTAAATACAAAGCTGTTTCATAAAGATTAAATGGCAGCAATCTGATTCTTCTAGTAACTCGATTATGAAGTCCGCCTCGATTCTTTATTATTTTCTTTATAATCCAAGAAGCAGCTGAGCCGCAGGCAATTAATTTAATCCGTTTATCATTTACCCAATATCTATTCCAGAAGAATTCCAAAGCAGGTATTACCCCCGACTTCCGCGTTGACATCCAAGGAAGCTCATCTAAAAATATGACAATTTTCTTATTTCTTGATGTTTGTTCAATAGCATGTGTTAGCTCTTCAAATGCATCCATCCAACTTTCTGGGATTTTAATTGACGCATTTCGATAGAATGTTTCGCCAATTTCTTTTGAAAATCGCGAAAGTTGTTTTTCTAATGGTCCTTTATATATTCCAGTCATTTGAAAATAAACACACTTTTTTGCATGGAAAAAATTTTTAATTAAATATGTTTTTCCGATTCTTCGTCTCCCATATACCGCTATAAATTCGGCATTATTTGAATTAAATGCTTCAATAAGCTCGTTTTTCTCTTTACTTCTTCCAATAATTTTATCCAAGAGGAGTAACCTTCGTGTGTTAGTAGGACACTTATAAATTTACCATAAGTGTCCCACTAATACAAAAAATAATTATATTAGTAGGACGCATATAGCTCCTTTATAAGTGTCCTACTAATGAGATCAAGGTATTGGATTTCCATTAAAGTAATTGAAATTAAATCCACTTTTTGTTGCGGAAATTATTCACGAATTTTGTGAAGCTATTCCTCATTGGAAAATAATGATTCACCATAGTTTTTTATCGCAACCGTTACAAAAAAAATATCTAGACTTACTTGAAGAAAGATGTCGGCGATTGGGGTTAGAATAATTATTTTTTAAGTTGAAAAAAACATGAAAGGTCGGATCTTCGACATCATTCGGCATATCACTTGTCATTCTGAACGAAGTGAAGAATCATCGTAATACTATAATGATTCTTCGCTTCGCTCAGAATGACAACTAGTACTAGAGTCGTGGATTACCTTTTTTAATGAGTAATATTTTTGGTGGAACACGATGCTAAACGCACCCAAGCCATCCTACATCTGTCATAGATTATTGCAGCATATGATCAATTTATGCGCATTTCGGCAACTGGCCTGATTGTTATTTTTTTAATTTTTCAATAAGTTATTTAGATTTCTATTGTCAGACTGAATCCTATTTAATCATATGCTATAATTATATCTATAATATGTTCAGATGTTTTTTTACCCTATTCCCTATATTGAAGAGATATACACAATGTTTAGTCAAAAAGATGAAAAAGAAAAGAAATCTTTAGATTCTATAGCGAATCAAATAGATAAGTTAGTTTTTGGCGAATACTTGGATTTTCTTCGACAAGTAAACTCAATTTATCAATCCATCGAAGAAGCAAGAGATAAAAATGATTCTAAAGAAGAACAAAAATTATTCGATGTTTATGATAAATACCTACAAAAAGGTCAAGGTATTTTAGAAAAAACACTGGAAAAATTACAAGAAGAAAAACTTTATGATCGTACTGCGACAAGGAGAGAGTTTTTTATAAAAGTTTTAAATCCTCAACATTCTACGCAATTTTTTAACAGCTTAGTACATCCTGAATTAAATAGGGAAGATAGTGGCTTGCCATATACAAAAAAATTACCTAGAAATGAGGTATATCGTCAAAATAAGGAAAAGTGGGTTAAACGTACTACTATTCCATTTAGTAAAAAATATCCAAAATTTCGTCCTACCATTTTTTCTAAAAAGACCGCCTGCAGCGTAATTCAAAGAAATATGTTTGGAGATGTTTGGTCAAAAGGAACAGCCTTTTTATTCGATCCCAAATTGACTTTTCATAAAGAAGATTATTTTACTTTTGAAGAAGCGGCTTATACTAGTGCAAAATGGAATCTTGGAAAAGATCATGCTTTACAAGATAAATTTCGAAAACAACATGCTCATAAAACATCTACTTTAGGAAAAATTACAGAAAAACACCAACAACTCACTCAAGAAGAAAGGATGCCAAAAGTAAGTGAAGTTCTAACATCTCCATCTTTAGTGGCTGTTTTAGGAGTAGTACAAATTGGCGATGATTACCCTTTGATTAATGTTATTCGTGATCATTATAATTTTGTTAAACTAGCAGAAAAAAGATATCCGAAATTTAGTTCGTTATGGGATAATCTCCCTCTTTATAGAAGCAAACCTACAGTTGAGGATAAATCAGGTTTAGAAAAAATTAGCATAATTGAAATAATTCACTGTATTAATCAAGAAAGAAAAGATATACAAGATAATAAAAATATGCTTGATCATTATCAAACTATAGCTCAGACTATATCCTTAAATCGTATTGAAGAAAAACCTAAAGCGCATGATTTTAATGAACTTAGAGAGATATTCAATTCTGTTTATCTGCAATTTTCAGCTGCGGAACTATCATTAAGGGAATTAGAGAATAAGCATCAACAGCATGAAAATTCTTTTTTTCTTTTTGCAAAAAGTAAAAAAGAAAAAGGTTTATCTTTTGAAAATAAAATTGGTGACTTAAAAAAAGAAAAGAATACCAAACTTAATAATTTAGTGAAAGCCGCAAATTTATTTATAGAAAAATATGACTTAATGCAAAAAATTGACTTGGGCTCGGACTTAGATAAGTTAACGGTAGCTAAATATATTATAAAGTTCTTACCTTCTTTTTTAGAAAAAAATAATTCAATAACAGGATATGAAGAGTTTGAAAAAGATTTAATCGCAACCTTTAAACCATCGACTTTAAGACAAAGTGGTCCTTAACATTCTATCGATTTTACAAAGATGATTTTTTTTCATATTAAATAGTATATGATCAATTTACTAGCATAGCCGGCAAACCGTTTTAATAATTTTATAAAAATAATCAGGTAGTTAGCTATTAGCACACTATCGTTAAAATGAAGTATACTAAAAGTACAAAATATACTTTTTTGATTCGAACGAGGCAATTTATGCATCGCAAATCTACTAGCGTTATAGGTTCAAAATTGAAAGGTAGTGAAAAGGACACTGAAGTAAAAGAATTCGACGAATCGGATGAAGTAGAGATAAATGAAGAAGATTCCAAAAGTTTGGAAAATCTTGAAATGTTCGGTCGTATTATTAATGAAACAAGAAGTACTATTACTAAAAGTTATACTGACGAAGCCATTAATCCGACGGGATTTATTGAGTCAAAATTGCTAGGAATTGAAATAGAAAAAAACCGAGTTCAATACCAATATAAAAGAGATGACATCATGGTTTCATTGTCTCAATTAATTGTTAAAGATCGGGACGATGCTGATGAGAAAGGAACAAGAGGTAGGGATAGACATCGCATCACAATAGACCCTCCTTATCATCCAATAGACACGAGAGAAACAGAATTAAGAAAAAGGGGAATTGAAGTTCTACTAACCGCACATGACATTCAAGAAAAAAAATATGGAAATTGTCACGAATATGCAGCTTTAACGTTGTATAAACTCTATCAAAGCGGCTTTACTGGTACCGCGGAATTATATCAAGTTCCAGGTCACGCCTTTGTTGTCGTAAATAAAAATCCTGAAGCTTCTGATGATGATGTGCAAAATTGGCAAATGAAAGATAAGGATAAGCCTTGCTATATTCTTGACAGTTGGAATAATAGATTAATACCTTTAGAAAAAATAAGTAGTGAATTAGATAACTATAAAGTATTGTCCAAAAACAAATCCAATACGTATGCCAGACAAAATTTTAATTTCAAGGCGCTCGAAGTCGCGCATAAGGACCTACATTATTATGACCCAAAATTATGTGAGGAACTTTTACCTGAACGTTCATTACATCCATCTAGAGTCATACATACCCCAACAAGAGAAGAATATCTTAAACAAATTGAAGAAAAATCTGATAATTCTTCAGAACAAAAAAGCTCTATAAAACGTAATATTTAATAAAAAAATGCACTTTTCTTATTAAAAATTATTTTTTCATCGCTATTACCGCTCTCTTTTCTTTATCTTTATTTTGTGAATCATTTGGCTTTTGAAACTTGTCATCCTGAACGAAGTGAAGGATCATCGTAATACCATAATGATTCTTCGCTTCGCTCAGAATGACAACTGACAGTAGTGGAAGGATGCTGCCAGAGCCGTGGTTTTTCATTCATTTAATACGATTTTCTGCTACACTTGGCTTTCTTTTAATGAGACTGACAAGGATAAGACATGCACCAAGAAATTGAATTAGAACCAGGTGTTTTTGGAAAAAGAATAGAGCCATTTCACGATATGATTCATCCAAACAATCAAATGCATCAGGTGCTCTATATTTCAGGTACCTATGAACCGAATTCGTTACTCGTTTTAAAAAAATTTTTGAAACAAAACGATGTCTTTTTAGATGTTGGCGCAAATGCGGGAATTTATACTTTATTTGCATCGCGATGTGTTGGAGAAGGTGGGAAAATTATTTCCTTCGAACCAAGCTCTCGAGAATACGCACTGCTTGAAGAAAATGTGCAGTTGAATGCGCTCCGTAATGTTGTATTAGAAAAACGTGCGGTGAGTGATGCTTGCGGTATTAAATTTCTTCGTTTAGCCATTGAAAAACATAACGGACAAAATACGTTATGCGATAATTTTGCTTATGAAGATGCTTTCAGTTCTCTCAAAGAATCAGTGGCAGTCGTTTCGCTTGATCAATACGTCAAAAATAACGCATTAAAACGCATTAATTTTATTAAAATGGATATTGAAGGTGCAGAATTATCTGCATTACAAGGGGCAAAACAAATATTTCATCAATATCGTCCGTTATTATTAATGGAAATTTGTCAGAGTGCGCTAAAAAGAAATAAAATAAGCTTGCGATCTATTTATCACTTTTTTGAAACGTATCAATATCAAACTTTTTCTATCGATGATCAAACCGCTGAAATTTATTTTAATGATAAGTTTGAAACATGGGAGGAAAATATCTTTGTAGTCCCGAGAGAAAAGGTGCAAGAATTAGGGATTATTTCATCATAATGCTAAAGCTTGATACATATCCCCCAAACTAACGGTAATCTTTCGGGGATTTTTGACATTCATTCTGGCATGAGCGATAGAAATATTATCGACAATCAGCAAATCATTTTGTTTCCAGTTAAAAATAGACATATGCTGGAAGGTCAAATCGCAAATTTCTTTGACGATTGAAAATGGAATATTTTCTTTATCGACAAAATACATGCTCGTTGCGGGTTTTTTTAATTTCCCGAATAATAATGTCGCGAGTAGTACACTGTAATGGAAAAAAATATTTTGTCGTTTTCGAATTTGCGCGAATACACTGCGAATAACATAAGGGTGCAAAAGTAATAAATTGATGCATTCATCAAGGGTGATAGGATGACGAATAATCCCTGACACTTTGGTATGATATTCCAAATCATCTTTTTTTCCCCATTGGTATTCAAAACCTTGCGCCTTTAACTCCTCTGAGACTTTATCTTTATCATCGGTTTTAAAAATACTGGGCCAAGTTAATGATACGTTTTTCAAAAATCGCGGGCCGGATTTAGGGTAATAATGTACATAATGCATTTGCTTTGATCGTAACAATGTTTTGGTGTCTTCACTAAGACTTCTGAATAAAGCGCGCATATCAAATAAAGGCGTTTCACCGTATATTTGTGGTTCTATCGCACAATAAAAAGCAATCACCTTTGGTCTCATCGGTAAATATGACATTTCAGTATGTGCGAACAAGGGGAAATGATTTGGAATTTCTGTCGATTTAAAAATCCCTTCCTCCAAAGAACTTCTCGGCGAAATACCGAAGGGATAAGAGGACTCTATTTTGATATCTAACGCCTGTAAAATTGCTCGTTTTTCACGAGTCGATTTTATCGGAAAATTTCGGAGTAAAATCGCACCGTGTTGTGTGATTTTTTCTGATAATAATTTTTTATGTTGATGAATTAGGAAAAGTGTTTCATCAAAAGGAGTTGGGGTGTATGGCTCAATTAATAATGGAAATGATTTTCCCCCTAAGTCGAGAAGTGAAAATGAAAATGCCATAAATTTTCTTCTTATTAAAATTATTTTTCAAGAACCCGTCGTCCCGCGGACAAGCCGGCGTTGTTGCGGATTTCTTACAACCCGTCGTCCCGCGACTTGTTCGCGGGATCCAGAACTGCATTGATGTCGCTCTGGATCCCGCGAACAAGTCGCGGGACGACGGCTGTGAGCACTAGAGACGACGCGATTTTTTCTTTTCACTCCGGCGTATGAAGCGCAATGACTGCATACATTCCATTTAATTGTAGTTGTTGATCTTCCAATGCTTTCTTCGCTTCAGGTGTTTTTTCTTTTTCATAAGTATTTTTTAATATCAGCAATTGCTGCTGTGTGTCCCTCACCTCTGCACCGAAACGTTCGGGATCTTGCATTTGATGTTTGACCAATGCACTGAAATCCATTGCAGCTCGACGAATTATTTCGCATTGAGGCCGCTCGACATTTTCACAATTTTCATACTGTGATTGTAAAAATTTCGGATGTGTCAAAAGATAATCGTACGTTAATTCGTTTTGACAACTCATTAATAAAAGCGAAAAGATGAAAACATAAATCAATTTCATTGAATGTTATAACCTTAAGGTGGAAATGGAATACCAGTACCTGTCAATAAATAAGTAAATGGGAGACATAATAATAAAATCCCAAGCACTAATAATACAATCACCGTACTAATGGGGGCCGCGAGTGGATTGACGCGGTATTGTAAATAACGAAATAGAGAAGCAAAAAGACAAGAAAAGCCGATAATCCATGAAGCGGTACCGACAAAGTCAGATAACACCGTCACAGGACCCAGCATATCATTAGCCAAATCTCCAAAGCTTTCGCCACTCTTGATTGCAGCAAGCGTTAGCTTCGAATACAAAACGCTAGAAATAAATAAAAACCATCGGAAATAATTTATACGCATCACTTTGATAAACCTTTCTCTATCGTTATAATAATTTTAATAAAACTACCCAAGACTCATCCATGTCTGAAATAAAAGATAAACTTTTTAATGATCCGAATATTGAATATCCTATTCATTCGGACTTAGCTTTTTCAGAATATATACACATTTCGCGCGATATTATCGCTAAAAATCGCGTGGATCTCAATCAAAAAAACCAACATATTATTAACGCCAACTCCCCTTTCGAATACCGTCCGGCAAAACCGAATCATCAAGGCATATTATTGGTACATGGTTTATTCGATTCTCCATTTATCTTACAAGATATTGGCAAAAAATTAATGGAAGCAGGTTTTTTGGTAAGAGCCGTCTTGTTGCCAGGCCATGGCACAGTACCTGGCGCTTTATTGAATGTGACTTACGAACAATGGTTAGCGACAGTGCGGTATGGTATAGAAACTTTTAAAAACGAAGTGGAAAAGACTCATATTTTAGGTTTTTCTTTGGGTGGCGCACTTTCTTTAATGCAACCCAATCTTGCAAGTTATACGCTCCTCGCACCGGTTTTTAAGATTCGTTCTATGTTTGCACCACTTTCTTTTTTCTTTAAGCAGAAAGCAGCGTGGTTTTATATCGACCCTGCTGAAACATTAGATTATGTGAAATATGGTTCCGTGCCGTTTAATGCGGTATATCAAGTCTATTTATTAACGAAATTATTACAAAATATAACGCTGAATGCCCCAGCTTTTATGGCATTACCCCTCAACGATATGACCGTTTGTTCGAAAGCCACGATTGATTATTTTAAGAGAAATTCTAACGCGAAAAGTCGCATGATTTTATATACGCCGCACCTAAGGGAGCCGTCGGAGCTATGCAAGTCCTTCGGATCCAGAAAGCCTGCAATGTCGCTCTGGATCCCGCGGACGAGCCGCGGGACGACGAGTTTTGATCCACGTATTTTATGCAAAACCTCTGCCTATCCCGACCTTCATATTTCTGATTTCTCACATCCTTCAATCCCCATCTCCCCTAACAATTCCCATTATGGAAAAAACGGCGATTTTTCCCTTGCAAGTCACTTCCCGACGGATGAGAAAATAAACTATGGAGAATTTAGTGCCTTACAGTTGAAATGGAATCAGTTTGCTTTACAATGCCGTCTTACCAATGAGAAATACCAACGCCTTTCTTACAATCCCGATTTTGAATTTTTATCTAATAAAATCATAGATTTAATCAATATTTGTTGATTTTTTTTACGATTCTTGTCATCTTAATGTCATGTTTTTAAAGTACAATTGAAAAAATGATTGATTTTATTGCAAAAATTGCTCAAAATATACGTATTAGGCAATTAATTTTGCACTAATAAAACGAGGTAGTGGAATTATAATATGTTAAGACGAAGTTCGACATACGATATTGCAGAAACTATATCCGAAATGCCTCACAACGCCATTCCGCAGGCACAACCTACCGTTGTGCCTGAACCCGATCTACATCCCAAAACTCCCAAAAAACCCCAATGGAGCGCTTATTTCAAAGCCGGCCTAATCAGTATTTTATATGCATTAGGCGCTTTGGCCCTACTAGCAATCTTTGGCGAAGCGGGAAATATGATTTTTTCAAGCTGGTATCAAACCGCTATTACTTTTGCTGCCTTCGTCGGAAGTCATCTTTCCGGTGCAACTTACTTTGGGCGAATTAAAGATCTCTGGTCAGATGTCAAAACAAAATGGTCCAGAGAATTAAAGGGCACTGCGCTTGGTATCACGATTGCATTGGTAGTCGGAATCACTTTCACCATATTACGTACCGCCGGTCATTTTTTTGTAGGTGGCGCTGCAGAAATTGTAGTTAATTTTATCGCAGCCATCGGCGCGGTCGTAGGTACCGTTGGATCCATGGCTGGATTTGCTAATCGTTTATCCAATGGACGTGATGTAAAAGCCATTTTCACAGGGTTAGCGCTCGGTCTTGGCACGAGTTTAGCATTATTTTTTACCGGCAATGCAGCTTTGACAACCGTTGCCGCCGTCACCTCTTTTTTAACTGGTGGCATCGCCATTCCTTTTTGGGTGATAGGTACTTTATTTGTCGTGGGTTATACCGGCGCCAATGTCTCTTCTTTTGATTATCATGCGAAAGCATTTCGTTACGTAGTCCATTTAAAAAATAAATTTTTTAACCCCGATTATCAACCTGATGAGGCGCTTCTTCGTGACTTTCATCAATTCCGCGGTTCTGCAGTAGGTGTAATTGCAGGTCTTGTGATGGCATCTATTGTCATCGTTTCCGTCGGGATTTTTGTGACGCAGCCCTGGTTTTTAGCGATCCCGATTGGCTTAGGCGTTTACTATAGTTGTACCAGCCTTATCGGCGGCCTTTGCGGACGTATTGGCAGAAAAATAGGTGAATTTTTAGCAAACATGAAAATGGCTGAAACACCACCGGTCACACAACCAATAAGTAGTCCTTCCCCGCAATTAACCACAAAATTGAATGTGGAGCATGCAGCAGCTTTAGAAAGCGCATTCCACGCTCCTTCTACCGTAGTAGAACCAACGTCGGTATCAATAACTTCCGGAGTGGAGCCTGGAACTACATCAATATCAAGATCGAGAAGCTCTAGCACTACAATGATAACAATGTTATCAGAACGTTCTACGTCGGATCCAACGCCACCAGACTCTCCAGAAAGTGAAATCTCTGATATTGCACAGGCGTTAGCACCAGAAGCCTCTGATGACTCTCCAAGTAGGGAAGATAACTCACTTTCAGAATTACTTGAAAATAGCTTATTTACTAATCGTGGTGAGTCAACGGTAACAGACATAGAAGAACGCCCAGGGCTTGAACCCTTAACGGTGTAATAAATCGCATTTGTTGTCAATGTCATTCCCACGAAAGCATACTGTCCCTGTCATCTCCGCGCAGGCGGAGATCCATTCATAATGGATTCCCGCCTACGCGGGAATGACAGTTTTTTTATTACCGATAAAAAATTTTCCTCATTAATTTATACATAAGCGCTTTATATCGATGATGTATTTTAGAATACTGCTTTTCTCTTAAAATATATTCATTTTTTAAAATAGCTGAATCAGATAAAATACTTAATACTTTTAAATAATTGATTTCTAACAAATGGTAACGCGGACTATTCACATTGACGAAACGATCGTTATCCATATCATATAACGACCACCACCCATTAGAATAATAGGGTAGCATTTTTGTTAATGATTCAATGCCTACATTCCAAAGATCTTCGATCCATTGTTCACCCACCCAATATTTCATTTCGAAAATGCATATTAAAGAAGACATAAATCCATTAATGACGCCGGTTGGTTTTTTAGGATATTCTTCAAAATAAGGTAAACCAGTGTGAGGAAATATATGCAAAAAGCCACCCTCACTAATGGGAGTCGTTAATTTTTTTAGTGCAAGGATCGCAGCATTTAAATAAATCTCATTTTGACTGTGCAACCAAGCGCGTAGCATCACAGATGCACCTCTGGTTTGTGCTAAAGCCGACGACCACGGTGCTTTTGATTCAAACCAGTTAAAACGATATTCCCATAATCCCTCTTCCGTTTGTTCGGCAACAAAATAATCGACGTATTGCCAAAATTTTGTAAAAAATATTTTGTCCTCTGATACGAGATATTGATCATGTAACCCCAGGGCATATTGAAAAGCCGCTTCTGGATTCACTTGTGATCCTATCGGTTGATCGTAAGGTAAAACAATAATTCCCTCTGCATTTTGTAATGAATATTGTAGCTTTTGACGATAATCAATAAAAAATGGAGGGACTTTTTTGGCATCTTGGTAATGAGGTAAATCTTCTTTTTTATTAAGCGTCGGAGGTTCTGGAAGATACCAAAAAAAAGCCGTGGAAGGCTCTTTTCTTAAACGTTTAAGAAAATAATTATCGAATAATTTCCAGGTGCGCTTTATGTAATTCATTTATAAGATTACCCCATTGTGGGAAGGAAAAATGACAAAATGAGACGATTCCACATTTGCATCATCACTTTCTTGAGAAAATGCTTCTTTATATAAATTATTTTCCCAGAAAAGGTTTGATATATTTTTTAATAAAATGTTGTTGTCCGTCCAAAACTTTCGGCTGTTCTTATCAGAAAATTTTTGGATAAAAATATTTTCTTTAACAACCAGGCTATCGACATTATATGCGGTTAAACCAAACCTATTTTGAGAAATATAATTTTTGGTAATGACGATGTTTCTATTACTTGCCTCGATATTCTTTTTAGTAAAACCAGCCAAATAAAATAATATATTATGCTTTCCAAAATTAGAGTCAATGTAAATTCCATAAGTAATTCCGTTCATAATATGATTACTTTCAACGACTCCATTTCGCGCTCCCAGGATCACAATGGCATAACAGGAATCTGAAGCAATGAAATTACTTCTAATAACAAAGTCATCAGAATTGACAATATCTATTGCATCTCCTACATTATTGTTTCCTCCAAATAAAATTTGATTATTTTCAAATAGAATGTGATAACTATTCAGAAAATAGATATTTGAAAAGCTCACCTTAGAAAATAAATTATCGGTAATTACAACATTTTCCGCATTCTTTAAAATTAAACCGCCATGAAAATTGTTTATGTTATTGTGATTTACGATGATGTTACGATGAGATAATTTATCTCCGCTCAACAATGTCACAGAATAGGATTTATCCACATCGAAATAATTATTCGTGATATCGATATCTCCTTCTGTGAGATTAATGAAGCTATACATTATCCTTTCAGGATTTGGAATGATATCGTGATCTACATGCACGTTAACTGAATTTTTATTTAATACTAATTTCCCTTGCGAAATATTAAATAAGTATGAATTTTCTTGTGAAATTGTGCCATTGATGACACTATTTTTAATTTCTAATGTCGCATTATTAATGACATCAAAATGACCTTCGCTTAAATCGAGAAGCACGTTTTCATAAGATATCGAATGATCAATAATTTTAGTGCCGATAATTTTTACGGTGTCCGCAAAGACATAATGAGATAAAATTAATAATAACGCACCAACAACATATCGAATAAAATAAATTTTTTTCATACTAACCTATTGTTTAACCATAAAAGGGTAATAACTTCTGTCATTGCGGTTCGTCTTTGCAATAATTGGCTGTCTGAATAATGTTTTTCAATATCGATCTGACTTTTAAAATAGTCAGAGATTTTTGTCGCGTTATTTTTTAAATGCGTGCGAATTTCACCTCCCAATCCCGCTTTTAATAAACGGTGGATAGGAATATCAAATCCACGTTTGTAACGCGCGAGACGGATATTATCAGGTAGTTTATTCTTCATGATTTCTCGGATTGCCCATTTGCCAAATCCATGGCGTAGTTTCAAGGATTTCGGTAGTGCAAGACCTAACTCAACTAAATGATGATCCATATAGGGTAGACGACTTTCCACGCTGTGGCCCATTGCATTACGATCTTCATAACGAAGTAAGGTCGGAAGTGTAAATTGTAAAATATCTAGCGATTGGCGCTGCCACAAATCCTTTTCTTTTTGACTTAAATTCAGTGGCGTGTATGGGAGATTCAAAGCAGTTATTTCTTGTTTGCGATTCATATAACGATGACGGTGATGCCAATAGGCATGTAGAGATGGTAATTCTGCAAAAAACATCGGGACAAGCTGAGCAATCTGTTGCAGGGCTTTCAAATAATTTTTTTTACGTATTAAATGTTGAATTTCAAAAATTAAGAATTTTTTATAACCCATAAATGATTCATCACCGCCCTGACCTCCTAACAATATTTTGATACCAAAAGATCGTACGCGTTCATACAGTAAATATTGCGCCACAATACTCCATGATGAAAAAGGTGCTTCTTGTACCGTCAGTGTTTTAAATAAACCTTCTATCATTTCTTTTGCGGTTGGCCATACATATTCAATTTGCATTTTTAAAAAATTTCCGCAATGCGCCACAATGGGTCCTTCGGTTTTTTTGTCATTGGGATGTGAAAAAGAAAATCCCAATAGATTATTTTGTTTGTGACTCACGAGAGAGGCAATGGAAGATGAATCTAATCCGCCACTGAGTGAAATCGCAAAAGGTACATCTGAACGCATACGAATTTCAACGGATTTTTCTAATTCGTTCGCGAGCATCGGTAATAAATCGCGATTATTCACGGTGGATAAACGATGAATCGACTCTTCTACATGATCATTTAAATGATAATATTGCGTTATGTTATTTACCAAAATGCCATTGGAATGTAACTTCGATTGTAAATAACATCCAGGCTTGAGAGTTAATAATTTTTCATAAGGTGAGGATTCTGTCCCATCTTCATAAACAAGAAAATGTAATCCTTTTGCTAAATAATCCATGTTAGGTTGTAAATGTAAATGTTTTGCTAAGATGGTACTTGAAGAAGCAAAATATAAGGTATTATTGGCTTCAATGTAATAAAGAGGTCTCACGCCGAATCGATCTCGACATAACCATAATTCCTCACGTTCGATATCAAATAACGCAAAAGCAAAAGGACCTCTAAAGTACTGCAATGCCTCGATTCCCCAGCAAGCGAATGCATTTAAAATAACTTCTGTATCACTATTCGTATTAAAAACGAAATTATTTTTTAGCAGTTCATGACGTATCTCGATATAGTTATATATTTCGCCATTAAAAACAATGCAAAATCGTCCTGAATGGTCCCACATCGGTTGATTGGCTTTTTGAGATAAATCGATAATACTTAAACGATTATGCCCCAATAAAACTTCTGTGTTTTTTCTTTTGATCGCTATTATTTCTTGATGATCAGGGCCCCGCGAGAATTGATCTTTCACAATTAAATCAATTACCGCATGATGCGATTGTAAAAGCTCCGATGTCAATATTCCACTAATACCACACATTTTTAGAGCTCCCTAATGAATGTCATTTTTCCTCTAAAGTTTGATGACGCAACGCGAGCGCTATCATTAAAAAAAGCATCGCATTGAAAGCTAATCCCTTGTGTACTGCAAAAAATTGACTATAAAAAAAGACGCTGGCAAGCAATGCAGCGAAACCTACATAAATCATCTGATTGGATTCGATGGCTTTTTTTAACAGAGATTTAAATGTTGCAATATATAAAAATATACATGAAAGAAAACCATATAAACCACCATATACAAGCGTATAAATACATAAATTATGAATATAAGTACGCTCTTCTCCATTCGCGACAAGAAATTTATTGCCAGCGCCAATACCAAAAAATAAGCTTAAAACACCGGAGTTTAGCCAGGTTTTCATTGCGGGTAACCATTCGTCGTAAATTCTACCGTTGCTATAGTCGGTGGCAGCACTTGAAGATGCGCTGTAAAATCTTGCCAATAATCCTTGTTCTAATAATTGAATTTTTGGAATGGCTGAAATCATCATGATGCATATACTAAATAAAAATAAATAAATAAAAGATCGCAAGACGATATCAAACAAACGTAATGCATTTTTTTGATAGCGTTGATAAAAATAAAGCATAAAAAAAACAAGCCAACCAAATAATATAGCAAGCACAATGGAACGTGTTAACGTGACTATTCCTGCAAATAAACTTAATAAGATTAAAAATCCGGTGAATAATTGAATGACGACATCTTTAAAGGTTATTACTTTCCGCGCAAAGAAAACCATTGGCAATATGGCAAGACATAATACAAAAGGCAAAGTAGTCCGTGGCTCAATGAGGGTGATTCTTCCTCTTAACACATCGAAAGTATTAATCACATCGTGAGCATGAGAAAAATATAAATAAATCTGATAACTCGCTTGAATAATTCCAACGAAAATAAGAATCAAACCAATTGATAAAATATTCAGTAAATTTTTGGGTAGAATACATAAAACTAATAATGGAAAAAAATCAATGTAAGGGCCAATTGCGCGTAAAATATTTAATATTGGCACCCCCTCTAAGATCGAGATCAATACAGATAATAATAAATAACTTAAATACCAAATCACCGCGATAAATACACTGTACTCTGGTTGATAGAGTGTATAATTTGTGATGGTTACCATACATAAAATAGCTAAAAAACAAGGTAAAGCAATAAGAATAACATCATAAATTTCGATCGTCTGTGGGGCTGGGGTTGCCAAAAATGAGATAAGCATTAAACAAAAAAGTAGTGAAAATATAACTATACGCATTCTAATTTCCTTTCTATAGGGGACCCCTCACCCGCCGCACGAAAAACACGTGCGTCGACCTCTCCCACAAGGGGAGAGGTGATATGATTAACCTCTCCCCTTGTGGGAGAGGTCGACACGCGTAGCGTGGCGGGTGAGGGGTCGCGCCTTCGCAGGCATGGCGCACTCATTAAGCTAACTCTTCATTCTTAGCATCCATTTTCAAACTTAAATTGTGATAATGTTTTTTTAAAATAAATAATTGCATAAAAGGTTTAGCGATAAATCCAATCCATATTAAAAATAATATAGAATAAGGAGAATACTGTATGATGAGAAAAGCAATCAAAGCTGTGATTAATTCAGATAGAGAAAAATAAATCACAATGAGAGGATTATTTTCAAAATGATTAATTTTAAAATAAATAATTCGCACAAGCGTTGTGAAATAAAATCCTAACATTAAAATCGCGATCAATTGCATGGCCACATATAACAAAGTAGCACTGGTTTTGAGGCTAATCATGAGTGCAATCAAAGCAATGAGAATACCTTGCCATGTGGAACGAATAGATTTATCAATGAAAAGATCTGAACGCTGCAATTTCTTTTGCCAGTTCGCGAGTCTTGCTCCAATAAATGAATCTACTAAAATATAACGTCCTGCCGAATATAACCGCACTACCATAGAAAACATCGAAAGATAGCCTGCACCATAGTTGTAAAATGCACTGCGTATCATCACTTGAAATAATTGATCGCCGATCACGGCCGTTAAATGACGCATAAAAATCTTAACACTCATCCACAAATTTATTTTTTTATGGCTTTCCATTGCAATGGAATGATGGGGTATCATTAATAATAAAATGCATTGCACAACGGGGGTAATGCTGGTGAAACAGACAATCGCTGTAATTATATTATTTTTAAAAAATAGATAACTGAACAGAATTCCCGGAATAATAATAAAATTAGGAATGACATTAACTATTTGTGCTAATAAAAATGAATTATTTCTTTGTTTGTACGTCACCAATAATGCGACTAATAAATTTAAATAGCCACTAATGATAATGACAAATAAAAGTGTGAAATTTAACCCATCTGAAAAATAGTTCATGATCAAACCAATGCCGATCGCTAGGGGTAAGGTAATGATTGAACCCGCGATGAGAATTTGACGCAAGGAAAGTATGGCATACAGATTTAAACAGGATAATCGCATCGCATCGATAGAAAGGCCGATCGTGTAAAAAATAGATAAATATAATTGTAATATGTCATTCGTTGCAGTAAAACCGATAAGATAAACAATCAGAATTTCTCGAAAAATACCGAATACCATACTGACTGAAGATAAAATAACGGCGATTTTATAGTGATGATCTACACTTATATTTTTCATAACTTTTACTTTTGTAATGCTTTACATAAATGATCAACAATATAATGTTGTTCATCCTCTGTGAGATAGGGATGCATCGGTAAACTCATCACGGATGCCGCTGCCACTTCCGCAACTTTTAAAGACGATGATGGTTTGTTATCAGCAAATACAGGCTGCAAATGAAGAGGAACAGGATAATGAATCGCAGTGGGTATATCGGCTTCTTTTAAGCGCTCACACACTTTATCTCTTTCTGATACTTCAATCGTATATTGCGCATAAACACACGTGTTTTCAGGTAAAACATGCATTGGTTTCACATGATTTTTTAATAAATCATGATATCTTTGTCCGATCAGTTGTCGGCTTTTAACTTCTTCTTCAAAGACATCCATTTTAGCGAGTAAAATTGCTGCTTGTATGGTATCCAATCGACTGTTCATACCAAGCAATCGATGATGATATCTTTTACTTTGTCCATGGACCCGAATTTGTCGCATATCATTTGCCAACTCATCATCATTGGTAAAGCAAGCTCCGCCATCCCCATAACATCCTAAGGGTTTTGAAGGAAAAAAACTCGTGCAAGCAATGGTAGATAAACTACCCGATTTTTTTCCGTGATAGGTTGCCCCTAGACTTTGTGCCGCATCTTCAATCACGGGAATCTGATGTTCCCGCGCAATCTCATTAATCGCATTCATATCTGCACATTGACCGTATAAACTCACCGGCATGATGCATTTGGTTTTAGGAGTGATGGCTGCCCGAATTAATTTAGCATCAATATTATAAGTATCTGGATCAATATCCACAAATACGGGTGCCGCTCTTAACAGTGCAATCGTTTCTGCGTTAGCAATAAAAGTAAAAGGACTCGTGATGACTTCATCTTGCGGTTGAATGCCTAATGCCATCATCGCAATCATTAAAGCATCCGTACCATTTGCAACAGTGATACAATGCTTAACGCCGATATATTCTGCCAACTTTTTTTCAAGCTCAAAGACTTCGGGGCCTAAAATATATTGTCCATGATTGAAAATAGCATTGATTCTCGCATTGATTGTTGATTTTAACTGATCATATTGCTTATGAAGATCGATAAATTGCATAATCCTATCCTTGATTAATATCCGTTTCAGCAAAACATTGATCGTATTCCAGAAAATATTGCAATCGCGTATTTTTACAAATTGTTTTGGCATGGCCTTTTAATGGCAAATCTAATTTTTCACCAAATTGACTGATCCAACCAATTTGACGGGCGGGATTACCTACCATTAATGCATAAGGAAGCGTATCGTGATTGACCACGCTCCCCGCACCAATTAAAGCATAAGCGCCGATCGTGACCCCACAAATGATAGTGCAATTTGCGCCCAACGTAGCGCCTTTTTTAATGAGAGTATTTCGATATTCATTTTTGCGATCAATGGCAGATCTTGGATTATAAACATTGGTAAATACCACACTGGGCCCGCAGAAAACATCATCTTCTAAAGTGACATTATCATAAATTGAAACGTTATTTTGAATTTTGACGTTGTTACCAATAATCGCTTTGTTACCAACAAAAACATTTTGTCCCAAAGAGCAATTTTTGCCAATTTTTGCGCCGGAAGAGACATGTACCCAGTGCCAAATTCTTGTATCCTGACCAATTTCCGCACCGTCATCTATTATCGCAGTATGATGAATCCGTGTTTGCATTGCGCATCCTTACGTGAATTCACATCGATTGTATTTTCTCTTGTTTTTGTTATTTAAACAAGGAATACTATTTATATCTTTAAGGCTGTCCCAAGTTAAGAACAGAGGGTATTTTACGTTGCAAGTAAAGCGCAGGAGGCGGGACGCCGACGAGCCATTGCAGAGTAAAATACCCTCTGTTCTTAACTTGGGACAACCATATTTATGTCCTCAATATAGGGAAATTTTCTGATGATTTTTTCCTTCTCTCATTTATTGCAACCGTGGTTACTTCCTCCAGGAATTTGTTTTTTACTAATCTTGATTGGATTTATTATCAGTTTTTATTACGCAAAAATAGGTAAATCCATTGCGATTTTTGGAGTGATCAGTGTATGGTTACTCAGTACGCCTATTGTCGCTTATTATTTAATTAACCGATTGCAAAACCAATATCCGTTGCTAGAAACTTTTCCTGTTGATACACATGGCGTTATTATTGTGTTGGGTGGCGGCAATACCATACAAAAAGAATATGGCAATAAATTAACGGTTTCTGATACTACCTTGCATAGAGTGAATTATGCCGCTTTTTTACATCAAAAAACGCAATTACCTATTCTTACCTCTGGCGGCAAAGGGATGCTAGGAGAAAAAAGTGAAGCGGAATTAATGGCGGAAGTATTACAAAATAATTTTAATATTCATGCAAAATTAGAAGAAGATCAAAGTCGTACGACAGCGGATGAAAGTTTTTATGTAGCTAAAATCTTAAAAGAGAACCAACTGAAGCATGCTTATTTAGTCACAAATGCATGGCATATGCCGCGCAGTGTGTATATTTTTCAATGCAGAGGAATTTCTGTCACCCCCGCTCCGATGGATTATATTTTATATGGCCCTGGTTATTCGATTTTAAGCTTCTTTCCGAATATCCAAGCACTAGATGCGAGCGCAATCGCCATGCATGAATTGATCGGCTTGGCTTGGTACCATCTTCGCTATGCAAAGACTTGTGTCCCAAGTTAAGAACTGAGATGAATTTTATCTCGGAGATTTTTTAAAATCGCAGAGCCGTAAAATACCCCAAAGTCCGTGATGTTTGTCATATTTGCACTGGTCCAAGTGACACCATTATCAAGACTGGTCACGATAAAGGGTGGTTGCGAATTGTTGTTGTCTTCGCCCGCCGCCATACAAAAACTACCTAAACAAGTGACGGTATTCAACATGGCATTATTGCTGAAACTTGAAATATCGACGATGCGAAATGAAGCACCTTTATCATTCGTTACGACTAAAAGAGGCGGAGCCGACCCGTTATTATCCTCTCCTACCGCAGCACATGTCGTCACCGAACAATTCACTGCGGTAAAAAATCCATTGTTTGTGAGTCCGGTTATACTCGGTTGCGCCCAAGTGCTGCCATTATTCGCACTCATGACTATCAGCGGAGCGCCAGATGTATCATCTACACCTACCGCTATGCAGAATTTATCTAAACAACTGACGCTTCGTAAACTACCAGCAGTGCTGATGGAACCTAGATTGATATTATTCCAATGGTTGCCGTTATCATTGCTGACCGCAAGCAATGGTCCAGAGCTATTCAGATCTTGACCGACTGCAGCACAAACACTGCTAGAGCAACTGACACTATAAAAAGAGCCATGATTCGTGAGGGAGGCTAAGCTAGGTCGACTAAGGGTACCATTACTGTTCCGCACGATAATCAAAGGAGGAGATGTTGTGGATAAATCCTGGCCTGCTAGAATACAATTATTATTAAAACATACTGAACCATTCAATACACCCAGCGTCACTAATCCTGAAAGATTGACCTCACTCCAACTGGTTGTACCGATGGCGAGAAGTGGTGCACCCGTTGTGAGATTTTGTCCCCCACTAAGACAAAAACTGTTGGTACAACTCGTCGTATTAATAGAACCATTGGTCACAAAATTTAATGCCACTCTACTCCATACTTTATTATTTTGACGAATCACAAGCAGTGGTGCGCTACCGGCGCTTCCGCCTGCGACACAGAAATTATTCATACAACTGGATGTGAGAAAAAATCCATTTGTCAAAAATCCAGCTTGACTAGGATCGACTTTACTCCAATGCACGCCAGAATCTTCACTGGTCGCGATTAACGGTGGAGAAGGACTCGCTGCAAAATCTTCACCAACTGCTACATTCATTTCATAGCCAATCGAGATTGAGACTCGCGCTGAAAGCTCTGGCTGCGAACAAATCGCATTATTAAAAGCGCAGACGCTCGGTGAAAGCTGAACATTGCTCGGTAAATTATTATTTCCTTTTAAGGTAATGGTAAAACGGCAGCTTTGATGTACCCCAAGCGAAGACCCGCAAGTGTTATTAGATAAAAATACTGCTTTTTTAACATTATTCGATAAGCCATTTTCAGGATGAATCGTGATATCTGTGAGCGTTTTATTAATCATGTTGGTGACGGTATAGTTAATCACAGCTTGACCTGCGCTATTCATATCAATAGCGGTAACCTGGGGCGTAATTTCAAAGGCGGTTCCAGCCATCACAGCGCAGGGGAAAATAATAGATAATGATAATAAAGCCATACGAATTGATTTATGCATATCTATTATCTCCTAGTCACGAATTTATTACACCGAAACTTCTAAGGTGAAAACTATCGCTTGCGTATCTAAATTTTTTATTGTCAATGGATCATCTGCGGTTTGAAAGGTTAAATTTCCAAGTTCGCCTTTACCAAAATTCATATAACGATAATCGAGCGATGCGAACCATCGTGCTTTGTATTTTTCAGTCGTGAACAGTAAATGCTGAATCCCAGCACCCACTTCATAGGCAAATGCGGTGTTTGTGTGACTATCAACATGAGTATTCGTAGCAACCGCTGTGCTCGCAGCATTAGAAGGAGATTCTGAATAATCATATAAATGATTCCAGCTTGCACCCAAGCCCACTAATAAAAAGGGAACCCATGCATATTGCGTGTAACGCAACCTGGATTCAACCATGAGCGCCGAACTTTCTGCTTTAAATTGATAATCCAACGTATCCATTGATGGTGACGCATTAACAAAAGGATATTCTATACCTTCAATATGATGGAAATTGGTATAATATCCCATGAGTGAAAATGCAATGGCGATTGGTTTTTGATTAATATTTTCAAAAGTATGGCCCACACCAAGACCGCCCAAAAATGAAGTCACATTTTTTTTGTCTGTGTCAAATTCATTAGTAACGGAATTATTGATTTGGATGTATTCGTTGTTCGATAATCTAGAAAAGCTTGCTCCACCGGAAAGATAAACATCCATGATATTCGCGTGACTTGCGAATGAAACAGGTAATGCAATCAAACCAATCCATTTTCTTAGCAAAGCAAACTCCTCCTCAATGAAAACGTGTATGAAACATACACGTTTTTTTAAGTTACAATACAATGCCGCCAGTTTGTGGGAATGGCACAATTGTCATCGATTGACTATTATCTCCGTTGATGTCTTGTGTAAACGCTTCTTTGTAAATATTGTTGGTCCAAAGTAACCCTGTCACATTTTGTAAAAGAATACTGTTATTCGTCCAAAATTGTCTTGATACCGCATCTGAAAATCTTTGGATAAAAACATTGTTAAATACATTGAGATTCGTGATATCTGTCGCAGCAATCCCATAACGATTTTGTGACATGAAATTATTAGAAACCACGATATTTGTCGCACCTAGCGGTCTGGCTGGTAAACTTGCGGCAAGTTTATGCACATATTCATCTTGGGCCTCAAACTCAGGATTGGACAGCAAATTAATGGCATAGGTAATTCCGCCAAAAATTTGATTGCTATCAATCGTCACATTATTACTATTTAAGACATAAACGCCATGACACGTAGGTGTCAATAATAAATTTTGACTAATATTCATCGTATCAGAATTGATAATATCCATCGAATTACCGAGACGATCATTACCTGAAAAAGAAATAGTATTTCCAGTAATTGTCCCGTTGCTTCCCATCACTACGATATTGCCATAACTATTCGTATTGAGGAGATTATTTTTAATCAAAGCATTATCTGAACTTATTAAATAAAATACGCCGTGAAAATTACTAACATTATTATTTACCAATTGAATACCAGTCGTCGGAATACTCGATGTCGTGATAAGAAATCCCGCGGTATAAGGTTGATTAATCGTAAAAGTGTTATTGCTTAAATTCACTTTGCCTTGCGCGACTTGAATAACATATTGCAACGATTGTGTCGTTGGGTGTTGCGCGATATTCGTGGCCGTTATATTGACTTGATTCGTATTCATAACGAGTGAACCCGCACCATCTACGGTAAATAAAGTAGGATTGGTAGGAGAAAGCGTTCCGACAATACTACTGTTATTTATGGTTAAAGTTGCGTTGTTTTTAATGATGAATGAACCATTACTCATATCCAAAGTGGCATTGTTGTACGTTTTTGAAAAAGAGATGATGGTATTTGGATGAATCACAATTGTTTGCGCGTAGCTTAATCCGGTCATCATTAACAGTGTTAAATTAGAAATTATGCAAAAGCATCGTTTCTTCATGTGTTTAGATAATTCCATATTGGCTATCCTTTTCAATAAAAAATATCCTACAAAACTAAGGGATAAACACACCACCATGTTGAGGAAATGTGACAAATGATAAAGCATTACTATTGTCACCTGGAACGTCTTGCGTAAATGCTTCTTTGTAAAGATTATTCGCCCAAGTCACATTGGAGGCTGAAGGCAGTAAGATATCATTATTCGTCCAATACTGACGAATACTGCTATCAGAGAATCGTTGAATAAAAGTATTACCCGTGACTATCAATTGGTTTATTACACCACCTGATAATCCATAACGATTCAGCGATATATAGTTATTGTTAATAACAATATTGCTATTCGAAAGTAATGTTAATTTTTTCTTTGATAATAATTGTGCTAACGATTTGTTATTTACCTTTTGGAGTGAAGAAGTCGGGATAGAAATTCCATAAGACAATCCATCGACAATTTTATTATTATCAATCGAAATATTTTGTCCGCCCATAATATATATTCCGTAATTTGAGCTACTAGAAATAATATTATTTTGGATATTCACACCAGTGGCATTGATAAGATCAATGGCATCGCCTAAGCGTAAATTACCTGGGAAGTAGAAAATATTATTATTGAAATTATTCAATTGGCCTGAATTATAGATGTTAGAAAAACTCACATTCCAGAAAGTATTCCCACTCACCGTGGCATTGCTAGAATTATTGAGATATAACCCGCCATGAAAATGTTTGATCGTATTGTTGGTAATACTAAAATTGGTCGTTGCGGGTACGTTGGTTTGCAGCAAGCTCACCGTGAAATCCGTATCCGTTGTAAAAGTATTTCCGTTAAGATTCACCGATCCTTGTTGTATTGGCATAATCGGGTATAAAGATTGAGAATTCGGATTGGGTGTAATGCCACTCACTGTCACATTCACAATATTGTTATTCATGACTAAACTTCCATTTGTCATGGCAGTAAAGAATGGATTGCTAGGGGAAATAGTGACGTTAATTGTCGAATTTTGTATGGTTAAAGTACCACCTGTGTTAATCGTAAATCGACCATTCGACATATCTAGAGTGGTATTGTTGTAAGTGGTAGCTGTATTAATATTTTGATTGCCGGTTATAACAACATTTGCAAAAGCATGATTAATCATAAAAAAGGAAAATGTTGCGATGACACATTTAGAAAAATAAGAGGACTTTCTAAATTGTCCTGTTTGATATATTTGCATTAAGGCTCTCCTTGCCACAATTTATCTTCGTCAATTAAGGTAGAAGCAGGTCTCTTTAGCCGAACCTTAATCTCTCATCAAATTTACTTAGAGTCAATTTTTTTTAGTAATCGACTACCACCTGGTCGTGTGCGTAAGTTGCCATTTTTATAACATCATGGGTTATTTTGGCTGTTCTGTTCATATCTTCCTCAGTGAACGTCGGTGATACGAGGAACATCAAGCTGGTTTCTCCTAAAGTTTTTGCCACGGGCTTTGTTTCATAAAATAGACCGCTGTTTTTGAAGGCACCTTCTGCGTACACCTCACTACAGCTTCCGAAAAAACAAGAGACATCACGATGATTAATTTCTTGCATCACTCTGTCACGATTCCATCCTGTTTTTAACTTTGTAGGGTTGATAAAAACATAATATTTGTAATACGAATGCAAAACTTCTTTGGGTGGGACTGTCACTCGCAAAGCTTCTATGTTCATAAAATATTTGTTTAGAATATCCGCATTTCTTCTTCTTTTGTCTAACCAATCAGATATTTTTTTTAATTGTACTCGACCAATGGCAGCTTGAACTTCCGTCATACGCCAATTGGTTCCGAAAGATTCATGCAGCCAACGATATCCCGGTGGATGTTCTACATGATATACCCTATCAAAATCTTTGCCGTGATCTTTGAAAGACCATATTTTTTGCCATAATGCTTTATCATTCGTTGTAATCATTCCTCCTTCACCGCCTGTCGTTATGATTTTATCTTGGCAAAAAGAGAAGGCCCCAATATGACCCCATGAACCTACCATGCGATCATGAATCATTGCCCCATGTGCTTGTGCGCAATCTTCTATGACTTTAATTTGATAGGTATTTGCTAAAGCCATAATCGATTCCATTTCCGCAGGCCAACCGGCAAGGTGTACCACGATAATGGCTTTGGTTTTAGAAGTAATACAAGGTTTTATCGTTTCTGCGGTGATATTTTGTGAAACTGGATCTACATCAGCAAACACCGGTGTCGCCCCTCTTAATACAATGCAACTGGCTGATGCAATAAAAGTCCGACAAGACGTAATGACTTCATCTCCAGGACCTATATTTAAAGCATATAAAGCAGCTTCTAACGCGACCGTACCATTCATCAGTGCGACCGCATATTCTGTACCGGTAAATTTTGCGTATTCTTTTTCAAATTCACGGCATTCATTCCCAGTCCAATAATTGGTACAGCCTGTAGATAAAACATTTTTTACTGCTAGAATTTCGTCTTCACCATGCTGCGGCCAATCTCTAGTTTTGATACTCATATATTTCCTTACATTGATTCTTGTTTCACTTTTTGAAATACTTTTGCGGGATTTCCAATGACAGTTTGAAAAGGCGGCACATTTTTCGTGACAACCGCACCCATTCCTAAAATGGCACCCTTTCCGATGACGAGAGGAGATTCCGTTGTTCCTTGTTTAATAATGACGCCTGTCCCCACATAGACATGATCTTCAATAATAATATTTCCATTACAATGCACATTGGGCGCAAAAGTCACATAATCGCCAATGACGCAATCATGTGCGACATAAGAATAAATATTGGCATGAAAAAATTTGCCAATTGTCGCGTTCGAAGTAACGGTGGTGAATGGACAAAAGATTGCACCTTCCCCTATTTTATTATTGGATAATTCTATTCGATTTAACGCATTAATTTGAAAAGCTTTCGCACCTTTCCTTAACATCATTTCTGCAATTCGTTTTCTTGTTTCTGAATGACTAATGGCGATATTAAAAAATTTTTCTGAAGACTCATGTGCAAAAAATTCTTCAACAGTCATCACGAGAGAATTATTAACAAATTTTTCTTGCGAGTGTTGCTCCGTCACAAATACTAACTCAAAGTTTGTATCGGGTAGTAAATGATTTAACATCGCATTGGCAAGTGGCATGACTTCTCGACCAAAGCCTCCTGCTCCGACGATACCGTATAAGGGCATAGCATTTACCTCCATAAAAATTATTTTTTAGATTCAAAATCGAATCTAGACATTGTCGCTAAACCTTCCGCGTTAATTCCTTCGCGTTTAAATACTTTAATCATCGTTAACAAAATTATTTTCACATCTAAAAAAAATGATCTGTGTTTGACATACCATACATCCAGTTCAAATTTTTTTTCCCAACTTAACGTATTTCTACCATTCACTTGTGCCCAACCGGTTATTCCTGGTAAAACAGAATGTCTCAGTCTTTGTTCTTCCGTATAAAACGGCAAATATTCCATCAGTAAAGGTCGAGGTCCCACGAAACTCATCTCGCCCTTAAGTATGTTAATAAGTTCGGGTAATTCATCAATGCTCAAACTTCTTAAACATTTTCCAAATGTTGTCAATCGTTTAGCATCATCCAACATATTTCCAGATTTATCTTTCACCTCACGCATTGTTCTGAATTTATATAAATAAAAAGGTTTTTCATTTAAACCTGGACGTAATTGTTTAAAAATAATTGGAGTTCCCAAAAATATGCGAATAAGAATACTAATCAGTAATAACAAAGGTAAGGATAAAAATAATAATACAATCGCACCAAAGATATCAAAGACCCTTTTCATCCGTTCGCGATACATGATATGTTATCCTTAACAAAAGTAATCGAGGGTGAGATTGCTATCAATAATTTATAGGTAATCATTTTTTTAATCAATATCTAAAAATTGTCCTTTAACATAAGGAACATGTTAATGATTAAAAGTCAGCTGTTGAAATTGCTTAAGGATAAACAAGCACTCGTTGCAGTCATTGGTTTAGGATATGTAGGATTACCTTTGGCATTTAGATTTTCACATGTCGGATATAAAGTCATTGGTTTTGATATTGATCTCGATAAAATATCAAAACTGAATTCAGGACTTACCTACATTCAACATATTACTCCTCAAAAAATTGCTGCCGCTCTTTCAGAAGGTTTTATTGCAACGAATGATTTCACAAAAATTAAAAATTGCGATGCAGTGATTTTATGTCTTCCGACCCCACTCGGTAAAAGACGCGAACCTGATTTAAGTTATGTTTTAAATACTCTCGATACGATTTTACCTTTTCTTCGAAACGGTCAAGTCATCTCACTCGAAAGCACAACGTATCCAGGTACGACGGATGAAGAAATTAAACCGCTCATCGAATCCATGAATTTTGCGATCGGCAAAGATATTTTTCTCGTTTACTCACCCGAGCGAGAAGATCCAGGTAATGCTGTATATGCCACTTCTAATATTCCTAAAATTTGTGGCGGCACCACGCCTGATTGTTTGGAAATAGGCGTTGCATTATACGAACAAGTCACAGGAGAGGTTGTCAGCGTCAGCTCAACAAGAGCGGCTGAAATGACTAAGCTTTTAGAAAATATCCATCGTGCTGTCAATATTGGATTAGTCAACGAAATTAAAATTTTGACTGATAAAATGGGTATTGATATTTACGAAATTATTCATGCCGCTGCGACTAAACCTTTTGGTTTTGTGCCTTATTATCCAGGCCCTGGTATAGGTGGTCATTGTATTCCTGTCGATCCATTTTATTTAACGTGGAAAGCGCACGAGTATGGCGTACGCACTCGATTTATTGAACTTGCCGGTGAAATTAATAGTTCCATGCCACAATGGGTCGTGCATAAAATTATTGATGCCTTGAATACACATCGAAAACCCATTAAAAAAAGTAAAGTACACATTTTAGGAATTACTTATAAAAAAAATATCGATGATGTACGAGAATCCCCCGCCATTCGCATGATGGAAATTTTATTGAAAAAAGAAGCGTTGGTTTCTTATTCTGATCCGCACTTACCGATATTTCCAAAAATGCGTGATTATCATTTTGACTTAGAAAGTCTGCCATTATCGGCTGAAATGTTGGCGGAACAAGATGCTGTGATTATTGCAACAGCACATGATTTATTTGATTACGAGTTTATAAAAAAACACGCCAATTTAATTATTGATACTCGCGGAGTGTATTCCGAAAAAGATCCAAAAGTCATTAGGGCTTAAATCCCATGAAAAATCAAAAATTTCGAATTGGAATTGTTGGGTGTGGAAAAATTTCTACGAATCATTTTAACGCAATTCAAGAGCTCTCCGATCAATTTGAATTGTTAAGTATTTGCGATAAAAATGCGGATAATTTAAATGCGGTCGTTAATAAATTAAATATTCAGGGATTTCCTGATATTGACACCATGATTGCGGCGAAACCAGAGTTGGATATTTTGACGCTTTGTACGCCGAGTGGCATGCATGCAGAACAAACCAAACGAATCGCACAATTCAAAAAACATGTGATCACAGAAAAACCGATGGCAACTCGCTGGTCGGATGGTGTGGAGATGGTAAATGCTTGTGATCAAGCGAATGTTAAATTATTTGTGGTGAAACAAAATCGAAATCAAGGCGCTTTACAATTATTGAAGCGCGCGATTACAAAAAATCGTTTTGGCCGTATTTATCTTGCCAATTTCAATATATTTTGGACACGTCCGCAATCCTATTATGATCAATCAAAATGGCGAGGCACTTGGGAATTTGATGGTGGTGCTTTCATGAATCAAGCAAGCCATTACGTTGATTTACTCGATTGGTTAATGGGTCCGGTACAAAGTGTGCAATCGATGATGTCGACACTTTCTATCAATATGCAAGCAGAAGATACTGGCGTTTTAAATATACGCTGGCGATCGGGAACGTTAGGTTCGATGAATGTTACGATGCTGACCTATCCCAAAAATTTAGAAGCTTCACTCACTATTTTAGGTGAAAAAGGTACTGTCAAAATTGGTGGCGTATCTGCGAATCAAATTGAACATTGGGAATTCGATACGAAAGATGCAGAAGAAGATGTGAAAGCAGAACAATTAAAAAGTCCGCCGGAATTATCCGCGCATTTTAATCATAAAATTTATTATCAAAATGTTTATGATACGTTATGCGGAAAAGCATCTGCAGATACCGATGGTCGCGATGGTTTGCGATCACTTGAAATTTTGATTGCAGCATATTTATCGGCGCGCGATAACAAAAATATTAGTTTGCCTCTCGTTTATTAATCATCAAAATGGATGTATGAAGATGAATAGGCATAAAAAGGATTTGAGTAAATGGCTTAAACGTTCGATTGCTTTTACTTCTGATTGTTTGTGTATCATCGTTGCGTGGATTTTAGCGGAATCACTCGCAAATCCACTCGGTTCACTTCCACTAAATACTATTTTAATTGCTGAATTTAGCTTAATCGAAGTGAGCATTTGTATTATTTGCGGATTATATCGTGGCATCTGGCGTTTTGCTTCGATCCCGGATCTAATGAGGATTGTACGCGCCATACTATTAGGAACGTTGTTTTGTATCCTATACGCTGCCATTGAAAAAATTCATATTTCCTACAACATTTATATTATTAATGCTTTGTTGTTTGGCGTATTTTTATCGAGCTCTCGTTTAGTCATTCGACTATACAGTAATTATCGACATTTTTCGAAAGGCAAACGTATTTTAATTGTCGGTGGTGGCAGTGCTGGAGAAGGAATTATTCGAGATTTATCTCGATCTTTCTCAGTTTATCAATATATTCCAGCAGTGATTATTGACGATGATGTTTCAAGACATGGCAGTGAAATACAAGGTGTTCGTGTGGTTGGCACTTGCAAAGACATTCCAAAATTTGTGACCAAATATAAAATTTCATTAATTTTAATTGCGATTCCCTCTGCGAGTTCTAAGCAGATGCGTGAAATTGTCAAATACTGTGAACTCTCTAAAATTCCTTTTAGAACATTACCTTCTATTAAAGACATTGCTGATGGCATCGTCAAATCCAGTGGCTTACGTGAAGTGTTATTAGAAGATTTATTGGGTCGCGATCAAATTTATCTAAATGTTGAAATAATAAAATCGACCATTGAAAATCAAATCATACTGGTAACTGGCGGTGGTGGATCAATTGGCGGAGAACTTTGTCGTCAAATATGTAATTTTCATCCTAAAAAATTAATTATTGTTGATAACAATGAATTTAACCTTTACTCGATCGACATGGAATTACAAAAAAAAATTGATCCTTCAAAATTTCACGCGCATCTTTGCAGTGTTACAGATAAAATTGAACTAGAAAAAATATTTACCCTTCATAAACCAAGTATTGTTTTTCATGTCGCCGCTTACAAACATGTACCCTTACTTGAATCTAATCTCCGCGTTGCAATGCATAACAATATTATTGGGACGCGTATTGTTTCAGAATTATCTGAAAAAAATCATATCAAAACATTCGTGCTCATATCGACTGACAAAGCAGTGAACCCTACCAACATCATGGGTGCCACAAAACGCGCTTCAGAAATTTTTTGTCAAACGTATAACAAAAAAACGCAGACAAAATTCATGACAGTAAGATTTGGAAATGTATTAAATTCTGCAGGAAGTGTCATTCCGCTATTTCGCCAACAAATATCACTTGGTGGGCCACTGACGGTGACACATCGAGATATTACGCGATATTTCATGACGATACCCGAAGCAAGTCAACTTATTTTGCAAGCTGCCGCCATTGATGAAGGGCATATTTTTGTATTAAACATGGGTGAACCAATAAAAATTAATTATTTGGCGGAACAAATGGTGAAATTATCCGGCAAAGAAATAGGTAAAGATATTGAAATTCAATACACAGGTCTTCGTGCAGGGGAAAAATTGCATGAAGAATTACTCTATACATCAGAAAGTATTTGCGATACAACGCACCCACAAATTAAACAAGCCAAAGTTAAAGAATATGATTGGAATCACATTATTGATATCATCAATCAAATTGAAATAGCATGCGAAATTGGCGATGAAAATCAATTAAAAAAATTATTATGCAAACTAGTACCGGAATATCAAACGACAAAAATATCTAATACCAAAGATGAAACAAAAATCCCTAATCAAACTTTAGCTTATGTGTAAAAAAATATGATGATGAAAATATGTAGTACGATGATGATGGCAATGACACTTGCAGCTTGTAGTATCATGCCAGGTATGCAAAATCCTGATGTGGCAACGATGTCGCATCAAGGGCACGTGCGATCACCGACATTTAATCCCCAATTAATTTCAATCACTCCAGAAACGATTGCGGAGCAAAATATTTCGCATCGCGCTTATCGTATTGCACCTTCGGATATTTTAAATATCGTGGTATGGAATCATCCTGAATTTACGCCAAAAGAATTATTTTCTACACAACTAGGTTCAACCTTAAGCACACAAGGCATGGCCGGAAAAGAAGGTTATCTTGTCAATCAACAAGGTACCATTTATTTTCCACTGGTCGGGACTGTTACTGTCGCAGGTTACACCAGTGATGAAGTGCGTGCACTGTTGACCATGCGTTTGAAAAAATATCTCAAAAATCCAGAATTGAATGTCAGAGTGGCCGATTTCAGAAGTAAAAAAATATATGTTTTTGGCGAAATAATGAAACCAGGATTTATTCCTTTTTCCGATCAAATACTTTCTATTACGGATGCCATCAGCATGTCTGGTGGGTTTGATCCAAATGCAGCTGATCCTTCCCATGTTTATATTATTCGCGCGGGAGTGAATCTCTATCAGCCTAAGGTATATTGGTTGAATGCGAAGAGGCCTGAATCATTACTATTAGCAGAACATTTTGTTTTAAAACCTGGTGACATTTTATATGTTTCATCAGCAGCAGCGACACGTTGGAATCGTGTGCTTAATCAGTTGTTACCGACCATTGAAACCGTTTGGTATACTAAATCAATTATTAATAATGGATAGTCATATGAAAAGTGGGGACAACCAAAAACACATCGTTGACTATATCGATTTGCACACGATGATTGAGACACTATTCAAAAAAAAATGGCTTATTATCCTGATCACAGCCATTTTTTTTATCCTCACGATGTTTTATGTCACAACTAAACCGAAAGAATACCTTGCAAGTACTATTTTACTCATAGAACCCAATCAACTATCCAAAGAAACCCCGGGCACAAATAATCATCGGGGCTTAAGATTTAATGTGGGAGAAGAATCGGCCGCAGCGCAAATTGCTTTAATGCAATCGAATTTTATCTTGATGCCTTTGGTTCAATCCCTGCATCTTGATAGTCAAAATCCCGCCCCTGAAGTCATCGATAAACTACGTCGAAAATTATTGATCGTCAATCTTTCTAACAGCCAAGAAAACTTAGCCAATAAAACTGAAATTATTCAAATTACCTTGCGCGGACAAGATCCGAATCTCATCGCGACAATACTCAATCAGTTAGTCGCGATTACTCAGGAAAAAAGTATTCTTCATCAACAAAAACAAATTGATGTTGCATTAAATTTTTTGCATCAACAAGTGACAGAGACTCGGCATGCTTTACAACAATCAGAAAATAAATTAAATACCTATCGCGCTTCGCATGGAAAAATAAACATTCAGTTACAATCTAAATATTTAATGGATCATATTGCAGAGCTTGATAAACAAATTGAAGAAGTTTCTTTAAAAAAAATTAATTTATCGCAACAATTTACTGAATATCATCCTTACATGCGATCACTCGATGAGAAAAAAAATGAACTGAAAAAAAGACAAGCTCAACTGCAGCAAAAATTGAAAAAAATTCCAGGCGAAGATCAAGTCAATATCAATCTTTCACGAGAAGTTGAAATCAATAACAGTTTATATTTACGCGCGTTGGATGAAGTGAATGAATTAGAATTTTTGAAAACGAGTATCGTCAACACCATACAAGTGCTTACACCCGCAAAAACACCTGAATTTTCACAACCCATTAAATTATTGATCATTGGCTTCATCAGTCTATCGATAGGTTTCATTCTGGGTTGTTTAATCGTACTGAGTTGGAAAATATTCGCGAGACAAATTGACAATCCGCACTGGATCGAAAAGACTTGGGGAATTAAAAATCTTGCGGTTATTCCCTATAGTAAAACGCAAAGACGTTTTACAAAATCATTTACACAAAAAAAATTGGCTTACTTGCCTTTAGTCACTAATCAATTGCATTATGATTTCACTTTGAATGCAATCATGACTTTGCGAAATACTATCCAATTTCATTTGCACCAAAGTGCAAATCCGATCGTCACCATCATGGGATTGACGAATGGCGTTGGAAAGACTTTTATTTCCATCAATCTTGCTAATATTTTGGCGCATGCGGGCAATAAAGTTTTATTCATTGATGTAGATGTTCATCACAGTCATATTCAGCAATATTTTAGGAATACAAATTTACTTGGACTGACAGATATTCTTTATCATGAAGTTTCCATCGAAGATGCGGTTTCAGAATCACCTCATTTTGCTCACTTGCATTTATTGTCTTTAGGTAAAATAGATAAAAAACGCATGGATTTACAGTTAAGTAAAAAATTAAATACGCTGTTACAGTCATTAAAAAACCAATATCAATATATCATTATTAATGGTACATCGAGTGTATATATGAATGATCAGATTTTATTTGGAATTGATGTCGGAATGCATTTATTATTAATTGGCGCGAATCGGCACAAAATCCATGAAATTGAGATGGGACTTAAAAATTTAAAACATTTAGGAATTAAAATAGATGGTACGATTTATAATCATGTAAAACCGAATAAGTCGCACCGATATTTTCATCACATGAAAAAATACAGCGCTCTCAACGTGACTTCAACATAGAGGAAGCATCCCTTGGAAATCACATTTATTGGTCATGCAGGATTCTGTTTTGAAACTGAAAAATCTATTATCATTACAGATCCTTGGCTTTCCGCATTTGGTGCATTTGATTCGGCATGGTTTCAATTTCCACAAAATCACGACATGGCGGCTGTAATTCAAAACAAATTTTTGCACTCTAAAAAAAACAAATATATTTATATTAGCCATGAACATAAGGATCATTTCGATCTCGATTTTTTGATGTCCCTCCAATCACGGGATTTTGAATTGATCATCCCAAACTTTCGTAGAAATGCGCTTTATGCTGCGCTTAAATCCTATGACTGTAAAAAAATACATTGTTGTAGTGATGCGGAGGTGATTACGTTAAGTGATGGTAGCTTGCGTCTTTATTTGGATGATTCTGAATTGAATCGTGACTCTGCACTCTTGATCAATGCCGGTGGTTTTACCGCGCTGAATATGAATGATTGCAAACTCTACGATCGCTTGATAGCCATTCTACGCGAGAACGGCAAAATTGATGTATTCACCTGTCAATTCTCAGGGGCAACGTGGCACCCGACTTGTTATGACTATTCAGAAGAACAATATACCACCATTTCGACAAAAAAAATGATGACCAAATTCGAATCTGTCGCGAGAGCCATTCATAATGTATCGCCACGCGTCTACATTCCGAGCGCGGGGCCTGCTTGTTTTCTTGATCCAGATTTATTTCATCTCAATACTGAACCCGTCAATATTTTTCCCTTTGCGCCTAAATTTATCGAATTTCTCAAAAAACGACTGCCGAAAATTCCCGTATGCGAAATGATGCCGGGTGATGTCCTTGATCTAGCATCATGTGAGTTAACCACGAAAAAATCCGATCGCGTGACGGATGAAAATAGGTTGACCTATTTAACGCAATACGCACAACAATATGAACGTTATTTCGCAGATCGAAAAGCGGCATCCCTCCGAGATATTGATTCAGTATTCGATCGCTTGCGAGAGCAGTTACAATTAAAACTGAAAAACATGCAACTCGCTAAACGTATTCAATCTCCGCTTTACATATCATTTTCGGATGATGCTGAAAAATCGCTTAAAATTGATTTCAAATCAGATTCCATTGAAAAATCAACATTCGATGGAAGCGAAGATCATTATCAAATGATGGCCCCATCATGGGAAATTGCGCGTGTTTTAGATGGTCATCTTACCTGGGAAGATTTTTCCCTGACATTTCGCATGAAACTCAGTCGCGCACCTGATGTGTATCAGCCATTGGTGCAAGGCTTTCTCATTTTGGAACCTGAAGATTTGGATGCGTACTGCAATATGGTCCTTCGAGTAGAATCGCGTAGTGAACGAATCCTCGTCGAAACGGCGCATGGTCGATTCGCCATAGACCGCTACTGCCCCCATCAAGGTGGTGACTTGAAATGCGCGTGGATTGAAGAGGAACGTTATATCACCTGCCCTCGACATCGATGGCAATTCGATTTATTGAACAACGGGAAATGTCTCACCAATAATAGCAGCGTGAATGCGATGGCGCTGGATGAGGATACGCCGGTGATGGCTTCACTTAGCGTCGTCCCGCGACTTGTTCGCGGGATCCAGAAAGCTTTCGATGCCGCTCTGGATCCCGCGGACAAGCCGCGGGACGACGAGATGTAGGGTAGGCAAAGCAGAGCGTGCCCACCGACGGCTCACAATGACGGTGCCCCATTAATCACGGGACCTGAATCGACAACTCACTTTCATTATTTAAATTAACCAACAACGCCTCCAGCGTATCCGTCAAATGCGTCAAATGATGGTTCTTTCTCACAAACGCGTTTCCGCGTTTCCCCATCTCATCTAACTCATGTTGTGGTAACACCGACAATTTTTCAATGGCGTCAGCTAAAGAAGTAGGGTCATTAGGTTTAATACTGATACCCGCGCGATATTTTTCAATAGGGTTAAATGGCGTATTGATACCAAAAATAATAGGGCGACCCATTGCCAAATAATCAAATAATTTGTTTGGGCTAATTCCCCATCGAAACGCCGGAGAATCCGTTAACAATATTACATAAGCATCCGCTTGATTGAGTACGGAATAAATATCTTTTTTTGAAACAGGGTCCATAAATTCAACCATGGTTAAATTGGTGCGAGCGGCAAGTTTTTGCAACCGAGATTTCTCAGGCCCATCTCCAATTAAACAAATACGTATAGAATGCGCGAGATTTTTTTGTTCTAAAATTTGGGCCGCCAATATCACGGTTTCTAAATCATTCGCAAGACCATGCGTACCCGCATACATGATAGTAAATTTATTGGATACTTTTTGTTGAATTTGTTGTGGTATTTCATCAAGATTTGCCGCATTTGGCAGCCAGGTTATTTTATTGGGCGCGACAGAAAATTGCTGTAAATAAGTATCCGCATTGGGTAACAACGTAATGATGTGTTTCGCCCTTTGATAAAGATAACGTTCCATCCACTGCATTAATTTAATCATAGGATGATTTGGTGACATGCCTAAATCTACTAAAACAGCCGGCCATAAATCCCGCACCTCTAATACAAATGGTACATTTAAACGTCTTGCCAATAACTCTCCAGCGAATGCCGCAAATAAATGAGGACTGGATCCGATAATGACATCCGGGGGCGCGTTCCGTGATAGATATTTTTTTAATAGTAAGCGGTAACTAAAAGTGACGATATTTTTAAAACGTTTAATCGTGTTACCTTGATACGGTGGTGTTGGAATCCAAATAAATGGCACTTCGGATTGATAATCCATCTCGCCAAGAGGCACATCGGTTTTAATAAAATGATGGGAAAAATGATTATAATTGGAAGCAATAAGGCAAACTTCGTGCCCTCGTTTCATCAACTCTCGAGCAAAATTATAGTGTCTTGTTCCGCCAGCCATTGTAGGCGGAGCAGCATAATGATTAATGATCCAAATGCGCATCTATCATTCCTTTTTTTAAAAAATCCACAATAAGATTCCCTGCATTGCCGCGACCAAAAGGAAATTGATTCTCGATACCACGCGAATTCAATGCATTCATGGCAGCTGTAAGAACACCATCGGCATCAGATGGAGAGACAATTTTATTCCACCCAAGGGCCACCGTTTCAATCCATTCTGTTGGTTGGTTGCGTAAGGTGATACAAGGTACTTGATAAAAAAATGCTTCTTTTTGAATACCACCTGAATCCGTCATAATCAGCGCGGCATGTTTTTCCAACATGATCATATCAAGAAATCCTACCGGTTCTATGATTTGAATCAGAGAATTGGTTAATAATGATGGATCATGATTATTTAAAATTTGCTTGGTACGAGGATGTAATGGCATCACGACGGGTTTCGTTCGCGCCAATTGATCAAGGGTTTGAAATAAAGTTTTAAGGGCATTCGGATCATTCGTATTTTCTGCACGATGAATCGTCGCCAATATATATTCCTTCGGCTGATAATTTAACTGCTGTAAAATATGGCTAGTTTGTACCGCTTTTTCAATGTAAAAAAGCGCCGCATCGTACATCACATCTCCCACCGGGATAATCCGCGAATCTGCGTAACCTTCTTGGTTCAAATTGATAATCGCCTGTTCGGTTGGGGTAAATAACCAGGTGGACAATTGATCTGCAATAATGCGATTAACTTCTTCAGGCATTTTACGATCAAAAGTGCGTAGCCCTGCTTCTACATGCGCGACAGGAATATGTAATTTGGCCGCAGCCAGTGCGCCTGCCAACGTTGAATTGGTATCGCCATAAATGAGCACACAATCAGGTTTTTCTTTTAACAATAAAACCTCAATGGCCGCGAGCATATCGCCCGTTTGTTTGCCATGTTGATGAGATCCAATGCCAAGGTGATAATGAGGAGTGGGTAAGTTGAGTTCGTTAAAAAAAATCTGCGACATATTGGCATCATAATGCTGGCCCGTATGGACCAGAATTTCATGCATGTCAGGATCATTCTGCAATATTCTAGAAACAACAGCCGCCTTAATAAATTGAGGCCTTGCACCAACCACCGTGATTATTTTTTTCATTTGATTTCCATAGTTCATTGGACTCTGTCCACCGTCGTCCCGCGACTTGTTCGCGGGATCCAGAGCAGCATTGCAGGCTTTCTGGATCCTTCGCGTTACCAAGTCGCGGGACGACGGTTGTGTAGAAGTTATTTAATTACTATCGCAACTTCTGTTCCCGATCCTAATGTTTGCTCTGAATGATAAGCAAGATACTCAAATTGAACGTTATTCTTTTCTGCAAATTCCCTAAAGGCGAGATATTCATGATTTTCCCAGTCAACAACATTGATATATTCATCAAATAAAATGATGGTGCCTGGGACAATTTGATGTTTTATCAAATCAAAAATATCTTTGGTCGATTGATATAAATCACAATCAATGTGTATAAATGAAAATGGATTGCAATGTTCTTTAATAAAAGTTGGTAATGTATCAGTAAATAGCCCTTTCACCAAAACTGCATTATGAGGAACTTTTGGTAGTTTTTTTATAGCGAATGCGCCTTGTGGCAAAATCGTTCCCCAATCTCCTGGCAATCCCTCGAAACAATCAAACCCATACACAACATTTTTAGTTTTGCTTATGTAATCACTAATCATTTTTAAGCTTTTCGCTTGAAATACACCAAATTCTGCATAAATGCCTTCGGATATTTGGCTCGTGAGTGCTTTTTCCAGACAAAAATGGATTAAATCTTTTCGACGATGAAATCGGCGAGCACCTTTTAAATGTTGATTCGCAAAAGTCACTGAACTTTCGAAAGCAGATAACGCCATATATTTATAAAGACTATGTTTTTGGAATCGAAGGGTTTCAATGAAGTTTTGATAGAGGTTTTTCTGTGCTTTTAAAATATTTCCCACGAAATTCATACAAATTCCTTATGAAAAATAACGTGAATTCGACATAAGCACATCGTGCTTATGTCAGAAGAGTCGTTATCCCGGAAAACGTTTTTTGTTTGTCCGGGATCCACTCTACACGTCAGTTCATCAATAAAGAAATTTGATGTTTTTTATCAAATTTCTTATAGCGAACTGACGTAAAATAAATTAAGCATTGAAATTATTACATCAATTTCGCTGAATGTAAATATATCAGTCACCAGAGCAGCAATGCTAATATTACTCAATCTTTATTAATATTATTTTTATGCATTTTTTTCTGAACCTTTAAGTGTGTAAGATAATATTATTTATCATCATCCTCTGCTTCATCAGTATTTATCAATCGTAAACGTTCATTTTTCTCTCGTGCAATTTTAATTACTTTATGTAGTTTTGCTTCTAATATATTTTTTGGTGGCAACTCTGTTAGATATTGTGCTACATGAATCCCACTTTTACTTAATTCTAGAAGTTCAACATGTTCATGTTGATTTTCAGCGCATAGTATAAGCCCTAAAGGTTGTTCTTCATTTTTTCTGCGTTCATATTTATCTAACCAACGCAGGTATAATTCTATTTGACCCTTATAGCTTGCTTTAAACTTACCTAATTTTAAGTCAATCGCTATAAGTCGCCTGAGTCCACGGTGGTACATTAACAAATCGATATAATAATCCTCATTATCAATAGTTATACGTTTTTGACGAGCTATGAAACAAAAATCAGTTCCTAGTTCTTGCAGAAACTTACATAGTTCATCCAGTATGGAGTCTTCAAGTTCTTTTTCACTAAAATTTGCAGGTAAATCAAGAAAATTTAAAATATACGGATCTCTAAAAACCAAATTGTGCGTTAATTCCTCATTTTTCTGGAGATGTTTAAGATCATGTTCAATTACTAATTCTGGTTGACGTGATATTGCGGTTCTTTCGTATAACATGCAATCCAATTTTTTGCGTAGATCACGTACGCTCCAATGTTCTAACCGACAAATTTCAGTATAAAACTGCCTTTTTAGAGGATCATCTACTGCGATTAATTCAACAAAATGTGACCATGATAATTGTGTCGACAGTGTCGACATTATCTTTTCGTTTGGATATAGTTTTGCAAGACGTATCATTCTAAACAATACTCGAGATCCAAACCCTTGCCCGTAGTAATTTTTAAGTTGTTTAGATAATTCTTTTATTATGGATTCACCGTATTCTGCGCGTTCTTCTTTAAGAATTTCTTGATATATGCGCTGACCGATTTTCCAATATAGCATTACCAAAATGGAATTAACTTGTTTAGCAGCGTCAGCCTTGGCTGAATCAATTAACAGGCTTATATCGGCTAAAAGCTGTGGTATAACTTCTTTCTCTGACATAAAAATACTCTCATATTAAAAAGTGTCGACGCCGTCGACACTATTGGTAACATATTGAAATATAACGAAATTATTTAATACTATCGCTTTGATTCTTGCTAATGTTCTTTATTTTTATTACCAAAAACACTTCTCCTTGTCTTTACAAAAATAAAATTCTAATATACAAAAACTAAATAATAAGGACAGTTCTAAATGGAAGCCAGAGCTTTATTCGAATTAAGTAAAAAGATGCAAGACGGTCCAAAACAATTGATCAATTCATTTTTCGATTTTTTGAATCCAAAAGAACATGACCTCGTTTTTTTTAAAGATTTTAAATCTTATCTTAATAAAAACATACTATGGATTAAACCAAACATTGAAAATCCCGCCAAAAGCGACGTGGATTTATTTATACAATTAACAACCGATCCCGCGATAAAAATAATTTTAAACAGAAGAAACATGCATGTACGAGCCACAGAAAGATTTTTCAATAAAAATAAAGCAAAAGGTAAAGATTATATTTACCTTAATTCATACAAACCTCTATTACATTCTCTTATTGAGTGGTCTTTTTATTTTACCCGTGACTTTATGACAAAACGCATTGAAATATTAATCAGTGAAGGAGCTGATATCAATATACAAAATAAATTTTGGCAGTCTCCTCTCATGTATGCTGCGGATAGAGGGAATTCATTCTGCCTACAAAAATTACTTGATTTAAAGGCGGACATTAACTATGACAATGGTAGATACACCGCAATAGACTATGCCGTCCGAAGTAACGAAAAAAACACGCTCAGAATATTATTTTTTAAAGGCGCGAAGCTGAACTATGATATTTATGAAAATGATTTCAAAAAACTATCTAAAAGCACTCTACAATTAATTAACGAATTAAAAACATTTAAATGGCTCTGCATCGAAGACATTCTCATAAAAAAAATTGACGAAGCCACGACTAAAACTTTACCTTTAGATCTCGTAAAAATGATAGCCTCATATGATGCCCGAGCTTCGTCGTGCGGTTATTTCAAAGTCATAAAAGAAAATGCAGAAGAAAAATATATTCCGCAAGAATTTAAAGAAACATGTGTCATCATGTAAAACGGTATAAGATAATCTTACAAAATATCCCCTAACAATAATCATTATGAAAACTATTTTTAGAAGTCGTCATGCCATCAATATAATTATTAATTATATCTAAACACTATACTCTTTTATTGATCGCCTGTTTCCGCCAATGTACGCCAAAGATTACATTAAATTGCGTAGCCTGCGCTATAGGGCATACAGTTTTGTTAAGTTTTTCAAGTTTCACAAAACCATATGCAGATAATGTTTTTAATGTCCTGGACAAATTACTAGGCTGACGTCCTGTAATATCAGCCAATTCTCGTATAGAACTAGGTTTTTTATCTGTTATAACCTGTAATAGCGCTTGGTTTTCGTCACTCAACACTTCAGCGAGAGATCGAATTGAAGTAAACCAAATTTTAGGTTCATCCGGTTTGGGCTTATATTTACCCTGTGCAATTGCAAGCGTTCGTTCACGTATTTCTTTTTGTGACATAATGCCAATTTTAAGAGTCTTCATACTCATATTTCCTCTTCTAATCCAAGTGCACGAAGTGTTTTATCAACCTCTGACCAAAAGTCTTGAAGTAATTGATACGCATTAACAAATTCATAAGAGATACCTTCATCTTTTGAGTGGCGGTGGCGATGGTCATATGTTTTTCTACCCTGATGGGTGCCTTTTTTCCTGGATTTTACAGCATGAGCATTGTCAAAGCCCATAATACGTTCACCATGACGATCATGCAACGTAAGGCTAAACGGATACCATGAGGTATCTCTTCCGTAATTTTTGGTATGCGGCGGACTTCAAATTTGGTCCAATACCCACCGACTTGTTCGATGACAACACCGTCTAAATCGAGGAGCGTATTAATATTTTTATCGTGGGCCATTTAGTTATCACCAGTTGATAACTATAACATTATACCATTAACGCTCTTTAGTCAAAATTTAAATTCGTTAAAGTTCACTAACCGGAGGTACCTTTTATGTAAGGGTATAAATGTAAACTAATATATTGAAAGAATCGTAAAACGACATTGATAATCATGGGTAGTGCTATATAAATAGCAGCTGGTATGGCAATAGCCGCTACGAGTTTAGTTTGATCGTGTGAATATTGAATGACGGTATTAATTAAAACTTTCAAAAGATAGGGATTCAGGGATATTTCAGATGACGATCTATCTAACTCAACTTTTTTTCTGAAACCAACTACCACCCACCAACAACACCGCGCCAACACAAATCGCACTATCCGCAATATTAAACGTCGGCCAATAATAATTCCCTGCGTACCATTGGATAAAATCAATAACCTGTCCATAATGCAGACGATCCCAAAGATTACCGAGTGCGCCGCCAATAATTAAACTTAACGCGATACATTCAGAAAATCGCTGCCAAGGAATCCGAATTAACCAAATGGCTAACGCAACACTTGCAATCACTGCAATAATTCCGAAGAAAAATACTTGCCATCCGTTCGCCCCATCTAAAAAACTAAATGCCGCGCCTTTGTTGTAGGACAAAATCAAGTTGAATCCTGGCATTACCTGCCAGGCATGATCCATACTTAAATAATATTGCGCCATTTCTTTCGAGATACGATCAAGCGCAATCACGAGAACGGTAAGCCAAATCCAGCGAATACCGCTTTCCCAAAAATTTATTTTAGGCATATTTCCGTATTTCTCCTTCACCATTGATATTGATTATGCATCGACCGCACAACGTAGGAAATCCTGGCTTTGATCCTACGTCTTCTACACGATGCCAGCAACGTTCGCATTTTTGCAATTCTCTGACTGAAGAAACTTGAATTCCCTCGTTCCCAACCGTAACGGAAGCGCCAGATGTAATAAAAACAAAACGTAATTCATCGCCCAATAAATCTAATAATTTTTTGGTGTCTGCATCACAACTGATTTTCACATTGGCTTCGAGCGAAGAACCAATCTCCCCACCATTCCGTTTTTCTTCAATCACCTTATTCACATCATCTCGAATTTTCCGGATTTTTTCCCAAAAATCTGCATTCATGACAGGGTCATTCAACTCCACGAGATTTTCATACCAAGTATTTAAAAATACCGATTCATTTCGCTCACCTGGAATAAACTGCCAAATTTCTTCTGCAGTAAATGTGGTAATTGGCGCGAGCCATCGCACCAGCGCTTCAATGATATGAAACATCGCGGTTTGCGTAGAACGTCGAGCCAAACTATCCGATTTTGTCGTGTATTGTCGATCTTTAATAATATCTAAATAAAAACTACCGAGATCGAGCGAACAAAACTGATGGATCTTTTGATAAATTTGATGAAATTGATAATTGTCGTAAGCTTCAATAATTTCTTTTTGCAAAACGCGCGCTTTATCAACAATGAAACGATCCAACGATAACATTTGATTCGAAGGTACGAGATCTTTTTTAGGATCAAAACCCGACAAATTTGCTAATAAAAATCTTGCGGTATTTCGTAAACGTCGATAAGTATCCGCCGCGCGTTCTAAAATTTCATCAGAAATAAAAATATCGCCGCGATAATCAATCGATGCCGCCCACAATCGTAAAATATCTGCGCCCTTGGATTGGATAATGGTTTCGGGTGCAATGACATTGCCGAGAGACTTTGACATCTTCCGCCCTTCAATATCAATCACATATCCGTGTGTTAAAACCGCTTTGTAAGGTTCCGCATGATTCATGGCAATCGACGTCAGCAATGACGAATGGAACCAACCGCGATGTTGATCAGAACCTTCTAAATAAATATCCGCAGGAAAACCCAATTCGGGACGTTCTTTGAGGACAGCCGCATGCGTCACCCCCGAATCAAACCATACATCTAATACATCCTGGCACATCGAATATTGATCCGCATCTTTTCCTAAAATTTCAGACGGATTTAACGAAAACCAAGCTTCAATCCCTGATTTTTCGACTTTTTTCGCGACAGATTCCATCAGAGAAATCGTATCGGGATGCATTTCACCGGTTTCTTTATGCAAAAATACGGCGATCGGTACTCCCCACGTACGTTGTCTTGAGATACACCAATCGGGACGGTTTTCAATCATGGAATAAATGCGATTGCGTCCCCAATCCGGAATCCAATTGACACGATCGATGGCGGCCAGCGCTTCTTTTCGCAAACCATTTTTATCCATACTAATAAACCACTGCGGCGTCGCACGGAAAATCACCGGTGTTTTATGACGCCAGCAATTCGGATAACTATGCGTAATTTTGGTGGCATATAATAAATTATCTCGGTTTTGCAATGCCTCGATAATGATGTCATTTACTTTCGTGACATGCATACCGCCAATCAATGGGGCATCTTTTTGAAATGTTCCTTCATCGGTTAAAAGATTAATGAGTGGTAGATTATATTTTTTGCTCGCTGCAAAATCATCGATACCATGCGCACCGGCGATATGCACTGCACCCGTCCCCGATTCTACCGTCACAAAATCCGCAAAAATCAACGGTACCGTACGTTCATAGAAAGGATGCTGTAATGTCACCTGTTGAAATGCTTCACCGCGCACTGTCGAAAGCACACGAAATTCTTCGATGCCATAACGTTTCATCACCGATTCCACTAACGCTTGTGCGATAAGCAAACGTTCGTTTCCACATAACACCAACGAATAATCAACCATTGGATTTAAAGCGACCGCCATATTTGCGGGTAACGTCCATGGCGTTGTCGTCCAAATCGGAATCGAGATGGGGCCTGTGCCTTCGATCACTGGGAAATTATCTTCATCCACCACTCGAAAACGCACGTCAAGCGCGGAAGAGGTTTTATCCGCATATTCGACTTCCGCTTCCGCGAGTGCAGAACCGCAATCTAAACACCAATAAACCGGTTTTACGCCTTTTTGCACGTGACCTTTTTCGATAATTGTTGCAAGCGCACGAACGGTATTTGCTTCAAAGGTAAAGTCCATCGTGAGATAAGGATTTTCCCAATCAGCGATAATGCCTAATCTTTTAAATTCTTCACGTTGAATATCAATTTGTGTATATGCATATGCGCGACACGCTTTTCGAAATTCCGTTTTTGAAATTTTATGTCCGGCTTTTCCCACTTTTTTTTCGACATTTAATTCAATCGGTAAACCGTGACAATCCCAACCAGGAATAAAAGCACTGTCATAACCACTCAATGTTTTTGATTTAACGACCATGTCTTTTAAAATTTTGTTGACCGCCGTTCCCATATGAATATGTGCATTCGCATATGGGGGGCCATCGTGAAAAATAAATCGAGGACGATCTTTTCCAATATCACGCAATTTTTTATAAAGATGTAAATTTTCCCATTTTTTTAAAATGTCAGGCTCGCGATTTGACAAATTTGCCTTCATCGGAAAATCAGTTTTGGGTAAATTTAACGTATCTTTATATTCGCTCATGCTTCATCCTCATCTTTAAAATATGCTTTTGCATCAATGGCATCTTGGTTAATTTGTGCTTTCAACAAATCGACACTCGGGTAATAGGCTTCATCCCGCAGTTTTTTCAAAAATTCTACACTGACATTTTTACCATAAATATTCTTATTAAAATCGAAAATATGGACTTCTAATAATATCCTTGTCCCACCGAAGGTCGGACGCGTGCCAATATTGGCAACGCCCAACAGGGGGTTTTCACCCAACCCTTTTACTTTTACCACATAAATCCCCATGACGGGGGTCGCCCGTCGGTGTAGGTAAATATTCGCGGTCGGGAACCCTAAAATACGACCCCGTTGGTCTCCATACACGACGCGTCCCATCATGGCATAGGTTCGACCCAGTAGATGCCTTACGCGGCTTTGGTCGTCTATTTGCAAAGCTTTCCTGACGCCGGTACTGCTGATTCTTTCGCCTTCGTACTGAATATCTTCTGTGATTTCTACCGCAAAATTGAGTGCTTTTCCGCGTTCTTTTAGAAAATTTACATCGCCCAAACGCTTCGCACCAAAATGAAAATCAGCCCCGACGAAAATTTTACTAATCGCTAATTTTTCAAAAAGTACTTTATTTACAAAGTCTTCCGCACTAAGATCCGCAAATGCCTTATTAAACCGCAAGACCAGCACTTGATCAATCTTTTGTCGCGAAAATTCATGAAATTTTTCTCGAAAACGCGTGATACGAGGAACCATATTTTCGTCTGAAAAAAATTCCAATGGCTGCGGCTCAAAGGTGATCACCATGCTTGGAACATTTCGTTCCAAGGCTTCTTTTCTTATTTTTTTTAAAATCGCCTGATGACCTAAATGTACCCCATCAAAGTTGCCGATGGCAACCACGGCGCCTTGATTTTTCCTCGTAATATTGGTTAATCCGCGAATGATTTTCGTTGTCATAATGACTATACTTAGTAAAAAGTGTTATGCTATAACATATATGGAACATACAAAAGAGGGTTTTTATGTCATTGTTGGGTAGCACCGCTCTAATACTTATTGACTCCCTAAAAAACGAAGCCAATACCCCGCATATTTCGAATGCTGATGCTGCTCGCGCGATTATCTCTAATGTCCAGTTTGCTCGCGCATCAGATGCCCTACAATCGACAAGTAATCGCATTACGAAGGCTGAAGCCGCAAGCAATTACTATTTAACCCTGACACAAGATCAAGTGCTTGGTGCCGAATTTTCAAGAACCATTGCATTATTGAAGCAACGACAAGACGAATTGATGAGAAGACAAGAAGAATTAAGTACAACCTTAGTTAATACATGGGATCAAACACGTACTATTCATGTCAAAACGCTCCAACAAATCGAAGATGCTATCGCTAACAATTACGATGTCAAAAGCCTACGAGAAAGCTCCACCATTCATCAACAATATGAGCGCGCGCGCGATCTGAAAGACCCCTTACTCACCAAAATTGCCAAATGGAAAGTGGAATGGGATGTTCTGCAAAATAAGATCGAAACCATTTACGCCGATGTTCTTTCTCGATTACCTGATCGTGATAAAAGCGATACAAAAAGATTTCCGCCACCCGCTTACATTAGTGAGACAAAACCTGGGTTTGGGTCTTAGGCTCCATGTCATGCCAGCATGCTTTTAGCTGGCATCCAAGCGGCTCCGCTAAATGTCAACTGGATGCCTGCCAGCATGCTTAAAGGTGGCATAAAAACATGCTGGCATGACATAGTCTAATTCACCTACATCTACATCTGTGTTATTTCTTAAACGTCAGCTTTTCCATTTTCATCAATCTCCTTTCACATTGATGTACATTTTTCAGTGATGAATCTAATTTTTCTATGGCCTTTTCTGACCGAAGTTCTGCATCGGGATATTTTTCTAGAAATTGTTTTGGGTTAAATATATTTAATGGATTGGCTGCATCTTGAAAAAATTTCTCCGTCTTTTGATCAGGAAAAGGAAGATTTTTTTCTATCACTGCTTTTGCCTGAAAAAATACGCTGAGATTTAAAAGATAAATAATAAGAATATCCTCAGGTAATTTATCTATTTTGGTTATTAATATATCGAGCAATACACTCGCTTCTTTTTCTTTAACGATATTTTTTCGGACATAATTCCACGCTTCTACATTTAATTCATGCACATCTTTGAGCGCATTTTTCTTTTCCGGCATTGACATAAAATTTAAAAAATTTAGTGTGGAAGGTTTTTTTGGAATCCTCATTTTATTTTTATATATTTGAGCTAGGCAATAAGCCTCTGCATATTTTTCATAAGCAACTCCTTGACTAAAGGGATTAACTATTTGGTCTGAAATAAACACAAAGTATAAATTTAATTTTTGCAAATCGTTAGGGGGGATAATTTTTTCACTTTCGATGGTATGCTGAAAATAAAACACAGTTAAATCAATGGCGGCTTTAATGGATTTATCATCTTGGATCTCCAACGTTATATTTTTTTGTGCTTGGTAGTCATTCCAGATTGTTATATATTCATAAAAAATCTCAGCAACTTCTGTTGTTTTTATAAGTGCATTCATTATATTTAAGAAAAATTCGTGAAATTGTTGCAGTTCTTGACTCGATGGTTTTACTTCATTATTTTTTAATTTTTGCAGATAGGAAAGCGCAAAAACCATCGCAAGTTTATTATCGTTGGTAACGAGTTTTCTTGTTTCTTTATAATCATCCTGATCCGATTGCAATTGTTGTTGAAATCCTAAAGCCGTATCTTTGCTAAAAAGTTCTTGATAAGGACCTTCGATATCACTCTCAGAAATGGCAGGCATATCTTTATTGATGGCAGTAACGATATATTTATTATCGGTTCTTTGAAATGATACATCGATAGAAGAGCTTACCCCACCACAGCCTATACTCGATGAAGCGATCATTTTAAATTTGCACAAAATATCTTGTAGCATTAAAGCCGAAAAACCAATATAAGCTTGATTATGCTGCTTAATAACCATGTCTTTTCCTTGCACGGAGAGTTCAGTAATGAGATATGCTTCATGTTCTTCCGAAACTTGATCCGATAAATCATGGATACTACTCGCTAAAGCTTCAGGAATTTTTTTGCCATTGACGGTGATTAATCTTTTATTTTGCTTACCGGGTCTTCTGACATCTAATATCCATTGACTTAAATCCGTTTTTTTATGATCTTCCACATGTGCTTTAAAATTTCCTTTAAAAGCATCATGTAATTCTTTCTGCACGAGAAATTGCGGGATCTCAATTTGCAACGCATCAAAATTAGGATATTCTGCAATCGGTGGAGGTTCTTTGGAATCCATCGCAGGTGGTATGAATTTGTTATCCTTAAGACCAAGGTAACTCATAATATGTCTTTGCGTCATGGAAAAAACCTCTGAATCAGCTTTACTTGGCTGATATTTTAGCATAAATTTTAAGCATTTATCATAAAAATTAGTAAAATTTCGACAAAAAATAAAGATAATTAACTTTAAAGGGATTAATATGCCATTTTTTGATCAAATCTGTCGTGCCGCGCTTCATTACGAGTTCAAAACTTTACAAAAACTATTGAAAGAAGGCGCTTGCATTGATGAACATAAAGGTTTTTGGACTAGCGCGGGTTGGCTGGGAAGCTTGGGGCATGAAGGTCCCGTCAAATTTTTAATTTCCTATGGCGCAAATCCGACCAGAGCTGCCATGGGAGCGGCCGCGGCTGGCAATTTCGCTTTCGCGGAAGCACTGAAAGAAGCCTATGATATTTCGGAAGATTGGATCATTCAGGGCGCAGGAATGGGCGGTCATGAATATGCATTATTAAATGAAAAAGAAGACCTCAATATGTATCTACAAAGCTTATCTTATGGTGGTCACGAAGCACTTTTAGATAAATACCTTCCCAAATTTACCTCGTGTTCAAAAGAATATTATCTCAATTTTATATACGGCGCTGCATTGCAAGGACATGTAAAAATAAACCAAAAACTAATTGATAACTCGCCATATCCACTCACTGAAAGCGAATTAGCAAAAATAGAAACTCGTGCATTACTAAAAGCGTCAGACGAAGCATATCAAAAAAAATATCATGCAGTCGACCAAGCGCTTCAATATGAAATGAGTATTCTCGCCATCATATTTAATCATGAAGAAAAATATATCGAAAATTATATAAAAACTCATCCAGATAGTTCAGCGGAACATATCACAGGGATTATGCAAACGTTAATTCGATATGGTCATCATACGTTTATGGAAAAACTTTTGAAGCAATACCCTTCTTTTTTATCACATACGGAAAGATATGTGGATGTCGCACTAGAATGCGGATATTTAAATCTTTTAGAGAAATGGTTTCATCAATATAACATTTCTTTGCATTTTACCTTTACGCAAAAACGTCTTTTAAAATCACGCTTTTCCACTTCTGGCTTATTATTAAATGCTTTAAAGTGTGTTGAAAATCCAGTTTTTTTCAATCAAATTTCGTGGCAAATACCTGGAAGCCACATAATAGTTCCGGCATTAAATCATATTCATGATAAAAAAAATGATCTCAACGTCAATCAAAAATTTGGCCTTGCACATCCTGAAATTCAAACGTTATTGAAAGCAGATATTTTAAAAAATAAACTGACACCTACTCTATTTTGTTTATTATTAACCTTTATTTATCCGATGAATTATGAAGATGCGAAGGGAGTTATGGGGTTTTTTGATCGAAGACGAAGACCCTTTGAAGAAAAAAACTCAGAGTATCCGGTAAATCAATTATCTAAAAATGCTCATAGAAACCCCCCATCCTAACCTTCCCCCACAAGGGGGGAAGGAACTTGATTTTAACATTAGTTTTCAACTTGATATGCATTGCCCCTTCCCCCCGCGCGAGCGTGGGGGAAGGTTGGGATGGGGGGTAATAACGGCTAACCCGCAATTGGCTGCTCACGAATAATAAAATCACGTACGCGAAGACCTGTTATCCATAACGCAGCAAAATAAATGAGCGCACCCGATCCTAGCAACATAAATAAATGTCCCGTTCTCCAAGTCCAGGCGCTGCTCGTCCACGTTTGGAGGTCCCCCGCACCAAACCAAAGCCATGCGCCTAAAATACAATTGGCAACAATAATTCGGCTCGCAAAAAATTTCCAACCCGATGAAGGCGTATAAATTTTCTTTTTACATAAAAAATAGAGTAAAAAACTCGTATTCAAAAACGCGGCGAGAGAAGTCGAAAGCGCAATGCCGGCATGCGCCAATGGCCATATCAATATCACATTAAAAACCATATTCGCAATCATAGAAAGAATACCGATGCGAACTGGCGTACGCATATCTTGTTTTGCGTAAAATCCTGAAGTAAGAATCTTCACCAACATAAAAGGAGTGACGCCGATGGCAAACATGACTAAGCTTTTTTGCGCCATTTCTACAGAATAAGCATCGAACAAACGTCCATGTTGGAATAATGTGCTGAGCATTGGTCCGGCCATTACTCCTAAGACTACCGTTGCAGGTAAACTCACGAGTAAAACACAACGCAAAGCCCAATCGATCGTAAGCGAAAAAGCTTCATCCGATTTCGTCGCATGATGGCGGGATAAATGCGGTAAAATTACGGTTGCAATCGCAACGCCAAATACACCAAGCGGCAATTCCAACAGTCGATCCGAATAATATAACCAAGACACACTTCCTACGATGAGAAAGGATGCAAATAACGTATCCACCAATAAATTTAATTGCGAAACAGAAACGCCAAATAATGCAGGCACCATCAGTTTTAACACTTTACGTACGCCTGGGTCTTTAAAATTAATTCGTGGTTTTTGCAAAACCCCTAACTTTTTTAAAAAAGGCCACTGAAATAATAATTGCACCATGCCCGCAATAGAAACTGCCCAAGCTAAAATAATAATGGGCGTATGAAAGTGCGGAGAAACCCAAATGGCAGCGGTAATCATGCAAATACTCAAAAATATGGGAGTCATCGCAGCCACCCAAAATCGACTATAGGTATTTAAGATCGCACCTGAAAAAGCCGTCAAAGAAATGAGCATTAAATAGGGAAAAGTGATTCGTAACATCGTCACCGCGAGGGAATAGCGTGGATCATCTGTCGCAAAACCTGCGGCAAAGACCCTCACAATCCAGGGCGATAACACCATCCCTGCAATGGTGACGCATAGCAACACAAAACCGAGTGTCCCCGCCATTGCGCTGACAAAGTTTTTGATTTCATCGGGATTTTTTTGTTTTTGATATTCTGATAAAACAGGCACAAATGCTTGCGAAAACGATCCTTCCGCAAATAGACGACGCATAAAATTTGGGATTTTAAAAGCCACGAGGAAGGCATCGAAGGCTGCCGTCGCCCCAAAAAACTGAGCAGTCACCATGTCTCTCGCAAATCCAAAAATACGAGAAACTAGCGTCAAGCCGGACACAACACCAGTCGATTTTACGAGGGCTTTGCTCATGCTGCTACTATCCATTGTTTCAAATGTCATCATGATACAGGAAAGTACTTCTCTTGCAATAACCGGATCTTTTGCAGGACTTCTTTTAACCGCCTCCGCACTTTTTACGCCTGAGATATATCATTTTGATTGGTAAGTCCATAAATTTAAAAAAATAACGAGTTTAGTTTTTCTAAACGAGTTGTTTTTTTCAATTTATGACGCAGCCAAGCAACATGATATATCTCAGGCGTAAAAAGCGCGGAGGCGGAGAAAAAATTCCCCTCGCCCACTCGTGGGAGAGGGGTAGGGGTGAGGGTGCTTACTACTCCCCGATCCGGAGAGGTTTTTAAATTGACAATATCCAGAAACCCAGGCATATTACCTCCCTTTCGTTTTAATTGATGATTTTTGGAGGAATCCCTTGGCTAATATTGCATCCGCGAAAAAACGCGCCCGCCAGTCAGAAAAACACCGTCAGCACAACGCGAGCTTACGCTCCATGGTGCGTACTTATGTTAAAAAAGTTTACAATGCGATTGAAGCGAAAGACCTCAAACTCGCAGAAGAATGCTTCAAAGCCGCTCAGCCTGTGATTGATCGTATGGCTAGCAAAGGTTTATTACACAAAAACAAAGCCGCTCGTCATAAAAGCCGCATTAGCTCACACTTAAAAAAATTGAGCGCTAAAGCTGCTTAATCCTTCCTGTCATGCCAGCAAGGTTTTATTGCTGGCATACCACTTTAATCTATAATTTCAGTATTTTCATGTGGTTAAATATTGACTTTATATAATCTATAATATATAATCTATAATATATATAACTGCAAGAAAAGGGGCAAAATATGTCAAAAGTCATGTTTTCTTTTCCCGATAAATTGATTATAAGAATGAAGGCTGTCATTCCCGTGAGAGAACGAAGTAAAGTTTTAGCAAGCCTTTTGGAAAAAGAAATTAAATCACGAGAACAACATCTTTATATCTCTGCGAAGGAACTTGAAAATAGCAAAAGCCTGAAGGAAGAAATGACTACTTGGGATAACGAATTTGGCGGGGATGGCTTAGAAGATGTCTAAAAATGTTTTTAAGTTTCAAAAAGGCGAAGTTTATTTAATAGAAGAACATAGTGTACAGGGAAGTGAGCAAAAGAAAACACGTCCCTGGATATTAGTCGGTGCTACCCCGATCAATCAGGCGCGTAGCACCGTCATCGCAGTACCACTTTCCACGAAAGCACCAGAAAAACCTCCATTAAGCATTAAAATTTATTTTAATAATTCAAATGCTTGCGCGGTGCTAGATCAACTTCGCGCATTAGATAAAAAGCGGTTCCTTCGTTTTGAAGGAGAACTTTCTTCACACGAAATCTGTCTCATTGATGATGGATTGAAGCAGGTATTGGCACTCTGACTAGAATTATCACTTTAATATAAAGAGACATGATGAAAACAATTAAAGATTTGCGTGGGTCTGTCGATATAAAAATTCATGGCGACATAAATGAACCTGAATTACCTAGTATCTGTTTAGAATCCGAAAGCCGCGACTTTATTATCTTTTACATGATTTACTTATTATCATCTTTTTCTAAATAACCCATCGCCGCCTGCGCCAACTTTTCAGTCCCCGCGCGACTCAAAGCAGAAATTTTGAATACTTTTCCCTTCCAACCCAATCTTTTCACGATATCATCCGCTCGAGCGTCGGCCTCATCCGCTGGAAATAAATCGATTTTATTCAATACCAACCATCGTTCTTTTTCATAAAGATCGATATTAAACTTCTTTAATTCATTTTCGATAGCTTCGATATGGACAACGGGATCGCTACCATCAGGAGGGAAAATATCCACCACATGCAGCAATAACAGCGTGCGAGAGACATGTTTTAAAAATTGAATCCCAAGACCCGCACCTTCCGCGGCACCTTCAATTAAACCGGGAATATCGGCCATGACGAAGCTTCGGTGCGCCGACACTCTCACCACCCCTAAATTAGGGTAAAGTGTGGTGAAGGGGTAATCTGCAACTTTGGGCCTTGCCGCTGACACGGCATGAATTAATGTCGATTTTCCCGCATTGGGCATGCCGACTAAGCCTACATCCGCCAATACTTTGAGCTCAAGCCTGAGATTGCGCTTTTCCCCCGGTGAGCCCGGGATCGTGCGTCGTGGCGATCGATTTACGCTGCTTTTGAAGCGAGTATTGCCGATGCCGTGGTCTCCACCTTTCGCCACATTGGCTTTTTGCCCATTTTCCGTTAAATCCGCAATGAGTTCATCCGTATCTTCATCATAAATCATCGTGCCGACAGGTACGCGAAGCATCAGATCGTTGCCGGCTTTGCCTGAGCAATTACGGGTCCCGCCCTTTTCCCCATGCTCCGCACGATGAATTCTGGCATATCGGTAATCCACCAGCGTATTAATGCCTTCATCGGCTGTAATAATGACACTGCCACCATCACCGCCATCGCCTCCATCAGGACCGCCATTCGGCATAAATTTTAAACGGAGAAAACTACAGCATCCATTCCCGCCATTACCAGCTTCGACGCGAATTTTTGCTTCATCGATGAATTTCATAGGATTACTCCCCTCCCCGCGCGAGCGTAAAGGAGGGTTATGTTAAATGAGGGATTTGACGCTAAAACGTGGCTTTACGCTGCGGTTTCGGTCACATCAGTCGCAATGGGTTCAATCGCAACGGAGCGCTTGTGCATTACGCCTTTTCGACCAAAAACGACCTTGCCTGCCACTAATGCATAAAGCGTATGATCACGACCAATGCCAACATGTCGGCCAGGATGGAATTGCGTACCGCGTTGGCGAACGATAATTTCGCCTGCATTGACAACTTGACCACCGTAACGTTTTACACCTAAATATTTTGGGTTTGAGTCACGACCGTTTCTCGTACTACCACCCGCTTTTTTATGTGCCATTGCAAAATCCCCTTAAAGATTAATTTTCTCAATTTTCACTTCGGTGAAATACTGCCGATGACCCATTTGTTTTTGATGATGTTTGCGGCGTCTAAATTTCATGATATGAATCTTTTTGTGTCGACCTTGGCCAACCACGGATGCAGCAACCTTACAACCGGAAACAAATGGTTGTCCTAATTGGATATTTTCGCCATTTGAAACCATTAATACGCTGTCAAAACTGACTTTCGAGCCGATTTCAGCATCTAATTTTTCTAATTTTAAAGTTTGCCCTTCCATTACACGATATTGTCTACCACCGCTGGTAATTACTGCATACATTATTTCGTACTCCAAAAACGCTTTTTTTCTCACCTGAAAGGACAGGCATTATAGATACTCTTAAGAGTGAGTGCAAGTGGGCTCTATGTAATTACTTGACAAAAAGCCACTCTCCAAACTAGCATGCGAAAGCTCTGATAATATTTGAGAAATCGCCCATGCCGCTTCAATCCATACGCTCGTTGGTGCAAACTGACCTAGAGTCAACTGATCATTTTATTTGCGAAGCACTCAAGTCTGATATTCCTTTCATTAATCAAGTGGTCGAATATATCCTAAAATGCGGCGGAAAACGCATTCGCCCTCTCCTTGTCCTACTGACAGCCAATGCCTTAGCGCATCAACAAAAACAACATATTGAACTAGCCACCGCGATTGAGCTCATCCATACCGCGACCTTACTACACGATGATGTCGTTGATAATTCCAGCATGCGACGGGGTCATGAGACTGCCAATACGCTATGGGGTAACGAGGCAAGTGTTTTGGTCGGGGATTTCCTTTATTCCCGCGCATTTCAATTAATTGTTAAACTCAAAAATCTTAAAATTCTCGATATTTTCTCCAATGCCACCAATATTATTGCGGAAGGAGAAGTGCTACAGCTCCTCAATTGTCATAATCCTCACACGACAGAGGCTGCCTATTTTGAGGTGATTGAACGTAAAACCGCTAAACTTTTTGAAGTCGCAACTGAAACAGGTGCAGCGCTCGCTACCGAGTCTCAGATTTACACAAAAGCGATGCAACATTATGGCTTACATTTAGGGATCGCCTATCAATTGATCGATGATGCGCTGGATTATTCTAAAGATACCGGAAAGAATATTGGCAATGATTTAATTGAAGGAAAACCCACCCTTCCCTTTATTTATGCGTTACGACGAGGTACTTTCTCCGAAGTTAAAATATTAAAAAAAGCGATCGAAGAAGGCTCACCAGATAATTTAACCGATATTATGGAAATCATTGAATCTACAGGTGCCATCGAGTACACTGCGAAGCTTGCAAAAACACATGCAGAAAAAGCCCATACAAAGCTACTTGATATTCCCGATTCACCGTATCGAGATGCATTAAAGACGCTAACGGACTTTGTCGTGGACCGAAGCCATTGATTTTTCGGGGTGTAGCTCAGCTTGGTAGAGCGCTGCTTTCGGGAAGCAGAGGTCGCAGGTTCGAATCCTGTCACCCCGATGCATATCGATATAAAAAACATGATTACTTTAAAAAACGTATCCTTACGACGTGGCAAACATCTTCTTTTGAAAGATGTGAACTGGACTATTTATCATAAACAACGCATTGGCCTCATTGGTGAAAATGGCTCTGGGAAAACCAGTTTATTTTCATTATTACTATCTGAACTTGAGGCAGATACCGGTGAAGTTGAATTTCCGAAACGCTTAAAACTAGCCCACGTTGCACAAGAAACACAATCTTCTGATAAAACGGCGCTAGAGTTTGTGCTGGAAGGCGATCAAGAATTAATAAATTTAGAAAACGAATTAAAAATTGCAGAAGAACAAAACGATGGGCACGCCATTGCTGTCATTCACACGAGATTTAGTGAAATCGATGCCTATACGGCCCCCGCTCGTGCGGCACAACTATTAAATGGTTTAGGGTTTACGCAAAAAGAACAATCGCAAACGATGCGCGAATTTTCCGGTGGCTGGCGTGTACGTTTGAATTTAGCCAAAGCACTCATGGGTCGAGGAGAGGTTTTATTATTGGACGAACCCACCAACCACCTAGATTTAGATGCCGTCATTTGGCTTGAAAAATGGTTAATGGATTTTCCGGGTACCTTATTGTTAATTTCACATGATCGAGATTTCCTGGATCGTGTCGTTAATCATATTGCGCATATTGCTCATCAAGCATTAACTGTTTATTCGGGAAATTATTCCACTTTCGAAAAACAACGTGCGGATGCACTGTTGCTTCAGCAAGCCGCTTACGAAAAACAACAAAAGCATATTGCACATTTACGAAAGTTCATTGACCGGTTTAAAGCAAAAGCGTCGAAAGCCCGTCAAGCACAAAGCCGTGTAAAAGCCATTGAACGCATGGAAATTATAAGTGCGATACAAGAAGAAACGCCTTTTCATTTCCATTTTAGAGAACCCTCTAAATGCCCAAATCCATTATTGCGACTCGAAGATGCAAGCATTGCGTATGGTGAAAAGAAAGTGTTACACAATCTCAATATCAGTATTACGCCGAAAGACCGTATTGCATTATTGGGACCCAATGGCGCCGGGAAATCGAGTTTAATTAAATTACTTGCGAACGAAATTTCAGCTGAAAGTGGTGAAAGAATTGCAAATGCAGGATTAAATATCGGCTATTTTGCCCAACATCAAGTGGACCATTTGCGTTTAGATGAAACTCCGCTAGATCATCTGCGAGATATTGCATCCAATCATCGCGAGCAAGAATTAAGAACCTATCTCGGCAGTTTTGGATTCCCTGAAAAACGCGTGCATGAGCCCGTGAAAATTTTTTCGGGCGGTGAAAAATCTCGTTTAGCATTAGCGCTCATCATTTGGCAAAAACCAAATTTATTATTGCTGGATGAACCGACCAACCATTTAGATTTAGAAATGCGTCAAGCACTCAGTTTAGCGTTACAAGATTATGAAGGTGCAATGATTTTAGTGTCGCATGATCGCTTCCTCGTCAGGAGCACAGTGGATCAATTAATGTTGGTTGCAAATCATGAATTAAGTATATATGATGGCGATCTTGATGATTATGAGCGCTGGCTCTTTCAATTTCGTAAAGAAACCCATTCCACTTCCAAACAACCTATCCTTGAAGCTTCGCCTAAAATAGATTCTGAAGAACGCGAACAAAGGAAAGCGTTTATACAAGAAATAAAAAAATGTGAAATAGAAATGGAAAAATTGCAAAAACAATTAGATATTATTGAAAAAAAATTATCAGAAAATACTTTATACGAGGAATTGAAAAAACAGGAATTGCATGACCTGTTAAGAGAGCAATCTTCTCTTCAACATGCACTGCAAGAAAATGAAAATGTGTGGCTTAAAGCAACAGAAGCACTAGAAAAAAAATAGCCTAATTGTTTAATCTCAAGGAGGTGTTAAATGTCAGGAACTCGAAATATTGAAGTCAGAGAGACCGAAAAGTCAGTCGACGATCAACGAAAAAAAGCAGGAGACACGCTATTTCTTGAGGCGAAAATGCTTTTTTTTAAAGTCAAAGATTTCCATGAAAAAACGACCGTCGATAAAAAACTCGATGAATATCGAAGAAAACATTATATTACTCGACCTAAATTAAGTTCTCCCATCAACCCCAAAAAATTACTCAACCAAGCATTGCTATATTCCAAAGCGTCCGCTGATATGGGCAATGAGGAAGCTAAGGACTTATTTAAAGAAGCAAAAACCTTTCAAAATACACATTCAGCCTTAGAGGATGGTTACATTCTAGTACAACCACCATCAGAAATTGAAGAAATAGATTTAACTAAAAAAGAAGCAATCACCATCCCCTGCGATCGCAAACGAAAAAAGCCGGAAGAAGAGTCAGAAATGATTGCGACCAAATTGCATGTCAAAATTAATTTTATTAATAATTGGTATCCCGACCCGGATCTATGTATCGAGAGCCTAGTATCAACAAACACTCCCATGATACAAATAATTTAATTTTTTGAGTTATGATGATGATTTTTGGATCATCATAAGTTCTATGTTATGATTTTGTCATTTTTATACTCAAGGGACTTTAGTGGAAAAGCAGAAACCGATTCTCAAACAATTGTCATTAGACCAATTGATGCGTGGGGAATATCAACCACGACGCCATTTTGATGCGACTGAATTACAAGAACTTGCTGATTCTATCAAAACCACTGGCGGACTTTTACAACCTATTGTCGTCCGTCCTTTGACCAAAAATAAATACGAAATTATTGCGGGTGAAAGGCGTTGGCGCGCAGCGCAGCTTGCCGGTTTTCATGAAGTGAGTTGTCTCGTGAATGAATTCACCGATGAAGAGGCACTCCAAGCCTCCATTATTGAAAATATTAATCGTGCTGACTTAAATCCGATTGAAGAAGCCGAAGCTTATCAACGATTGATCGAAGAATTTGGTTATTTACACGAGCAAATCGCAACAGCCGTCGGAAAATCTCGAACATCGATTACTAATGCATTACGTCTTTTAAAATTGCATCCGAAAGTACAAGAATTTTTAATTCAAAAAAAATTAACCGAAGGTCATGGCAAAATTCTCGCGGGACTTGACCTCACACAACAACTAAAACTCGCGGAAAATTGTATTCAAAAAAATTGGAGTGTACGAAAAACAGAAATAGAAGCCAAAAAAATGGAAGATCCCCTTCAC